>TARA_R100000697_G_scaffold2127_3_pt1 | contig 48550 bp, 28 predicted proteins | sample TARA_R100000697 | Tara Oceans TARA_R100000697 (sample SAMEA2622788) | marine metagenome | biome: marine biome (ENVO:00000447); feature: surface water layer (ENVO:00002042); material: "saline water (ENVO:00002010), including plankton (ENVO:xxxxxxxx)" | depth 5 m
CGACTATATGGATAAACCAGCAAGTCTTTCCATCTACAAATGGAAATTCGAACCAATACTTGAAACCATAAAAAAGTTTAAAGAATGTAAAAAAGAAAAAAACACAAAAGTTATCTTACTTACAAATAGAATTGATGGTGTTTACTTACAACTAAAAACTTTATTAGAAGAACACGGTTTGGTGTTTGATGACTACAAGATGATTATTGGTGTTGATGGTGATAGGTCTAAAGGTAAACGAGTAAAAGATTTAATACTAACTAATAGTGTAGATTCTATAGAGTATTGGGAAGATAAAGATAAACATATAAATGATGTTAAAAACACAATGGACTTTTTTCCAGAAATAGAATTAAAAATAAATAAAGTTGTTATTTAATTCTGTGAATACTACCAGTAGCTCTTTCACCGAAAGGTAAGTCTTTGGTGTTATCTACAATCCAATAATTGTCTACCATAGGTATTAAATCTTTAACCACCCTTCTAACTTTGTCATGATAATCTATAACCATATCAGTAGGTAAACTACGGTCTCTTTGTAAATTTCTTTCTAAAGCTTTGTCTAAGTCGGTAACGACATGAACTATAGTTACGATATAACCATTTTCTTTAGCTAAGTTAATTACCTCATTCATGACCTCTCTTTGTCCTCCTCCAGCGTCATAAACTATATTAGGCATCTCATTTCTTTCAGTATCCAAAAAGTTTTTTAAAAACCTAATAGTTAAATTTCTCGGGTCAGAAGTTGTGTAGGACATATCTAGAATTTTTTGATAACCCTCATCGGTAGATATATTTTCTTTCCACTGGTCACCCCATATTTTTTTAGCTAATGCTACTCTATAATTGTCTACATTAAATTGTTTGTAGTTTGGTAAGTCTATAAAATTTTGAGTCACAAAACTTTTACCAGCACCTGGTCCTCCAGCGATAATTACAAAATTACCTTGTGGGTTATCAAACCCCACAACCCTAGACTCTATAAGCATTAACTTTTTAATTTTACTAATTTCTTTAAGTAACATACCTATAAATATATTTATGATTAAGAATATTGGATTATACTTCTTTACTATATTTATAATATATACAATAAAAATTAGTTGAAAAATTTTACATAAATGAACTATATTAGAAGAATTCTTAGGGAGTACACTGAACAACCTTTAAATGAATTAGCTAAAACTAATCGTCTAATACTTTTAGACGTGGATGATACACTACTTAAACCTACTGGAGTATACATATATAGAAATTTGCCTACAGACGGACAGGAAGTAGCTTTAACACCGTATGAATATGGTTTAGAACACGTCACACCCGAAACTAAAGAATATTATGATTATAGGGATTTTATGGACCCCGTAAAGACACAACAATCTATAGAACAAGCAGAACCTATTGTAGCTAACCTATCAGTTATGGATGATTATTTAAAGTTAGGTCACCAAATTGCAATATTAACCGCAAGGTCTAATGAGGATATCGTATTTGACGGATTAAAAGAATTTTTAATGTATAAAGACAGTAAAGGTAATTTAGTACCTATAGGAGATAGATTATCTAGGGAAAACGTTTACGCTATTAACGATACTGAAAGAGTTAAGACACTTGAGTCTCAAACAGACTACGAAAAAAAGGCTGAAGTCGTAGAAAAATTATTACAAAAGTATGACGAAATAGTTTTTATAGATGACGACATGAAGAATGTAAAAGCAATGAGATTATTAAAAAGAGATTTACCAGAAGAACTTGCTAAGAAATTATTTGTAATGCATGCTAAAGAATAATTCTTATTATAATATTTATATTATGTAATAGCTTTTATGCTTTATTAGTATAAAAGTCAATAAACAAAGTAAAGGGTCTTTTTGAACTATTTTTGAAAACCCGTATATTTATTAAGAAATAACAATAGAAAACAAAAAAAATTAACATGGCTGATTTATTAATGAAAATGCCCATACCGTATGAACCTAAAAAGAAGAATAGGTTTATCTTGAGGTTTCCTTCATCTTTAGGAATTAACGAGTGGTATGTGGAAAGTACTTCTAGACCAACAGTTAACATTAATTCTGTAGAGATTCCATTTTTAAACACATCTACTTATGTTGCAGGTAGATTTACGTGGAATACGATTAGTGTTACATTTAGAGACCCTATCGGTCCTTCTGCTTCACAAGCATTGATGGAATGGGTTAGATTACACGCAGAATCAGTAACAGGTAGAATGGGATACGCTGCAGGATATAAGAAAGACATTGATTTAGAAATGTTAGACCCTACAGGTGTAGTTGTTGAGAAATGGATACTACAAGGAACATTCTTAACTGATGTTAACTTTGATAGTCTAGGATATAGTGATGACGGTATCGCAACTATATCAGCAACACTAAGACCAGATAGATGTATTTTGGTATACTAATATTATAAACATATTAACATTAAGACCCACACTATGTTGTGGGTCTTTTGTTTAATGGAGCTTTATTTTTTTCTTTAGGGTATGGTTTTTCCTCCCACAAACACTTTAAAGATTCGTCGAAGACTAATAAGTATCTGTGCTTACGTTCACGAGGTCTCCACTCACCTTTTTTACCTTTTACTGGACCTCTTTGGTGTTTAACAAAAGAACCATCTTCTAGCTCAAACCAAAAGTCTTTTTTAGGGGAAGTTAAACCATAATATTTGAAATTAGTAGCTTGATAGATAAATCCAGTATGTAAAGAAGAATCGGCATAAGATAAAATAGAACGAACAGTAGTTTGTTTTTTAAGTAACTTAATACTTTTAGATACAAACCAAGACAGTAAGTTTTTTTGTACAGATTCAGGTATTAAACATAACCTTCCTAACTCATATATTCCCTGTTGTTCATTTCTTAACAAACCAAAACAACCTTTTACTGTTTCTGGAACTGAAGGACTATGGAAAATACAAACACCAATAAGTTTTTCATCTTCAAATAAACCAAAATTAAAACCTGACCTGAAACCTTTATTTACTTTTGATAAATAATGATGAGATTTAAGTATATACTTACTTTGTTCTTTGGTTATATTACGTATAGATAAGTTTTTCTTCATGGAATACTTATAATAAGATTTATAGTAAAATATATAAAAAAAAATTTAGAAAACAATAAAATGGACCCAACTCAACAATATTCAGACCCATCACAGGCAAATATACCGTATGATTTAGTATCCTTACCATCTAAAGGTATGTTTTATAGTAAACCAATAGATAAAGTTAAGGTCACTTATCTAACAGCGGCAGACGAAAACCTATTAAGTTCACCTAACCTTGTTCAATCAGGAAATTTAATTGATGAACTGTTAAGAAGAAAAATAATTGGTGGTGACATTAAAATAGAAGAAATGTTGGAATGTGATAAACAAGCGGTTCTAATTTTCCTTAGAAACACTTCATTCGGACCAACTTATACCTTTAATCTAACAGACCCAAAAACAAATAAAAACTTTGAGTACGTACATGATTTAAGTAACGTTTCAATGAAAGAGTTTAACCTAGTTGCTGATGAAAAGGGTGAGTTTGAATATGTTTTACCATTAACACAAAAAAAGGTAAAGTTTAAATTTCTTAATTCACAACAAGAAAAAGAGTTAGAAGCTTTAGATGAGGCATACAAAGGTACTGTAGTTCCAAAAATTACAAAAAAAATAGAATTATTAATCCAAGAAATAGAAGGTGAAAGAGACAGAGGAGCTTTAGCTCAAATGATTCAAGGAATGCCAATAAAAGATTCACAGGAATTTAGAAACTATGTAAAAACTAATGAACCTGGGTTAGATTTAAAAGTAACAACAATAGCACCGTCAGGAGAGGAGGTTACAACATACGTTGTCCTTGGTGCCCACTTTTTTCGTCCTTTCTTCGGATTATAGGCAGAGTGTGCTCGACGAAATCTATTATCTTGTAAAATTCGCAAATTTTTCTCATGAAAACCTAATTCGTATGCCTATATACGAAAGAAGATATTATTTGGGTAAACTCATTCAAGAGTACGAAAAGAAAAAAGAGGAAGCGGATAAAATGAAAAACAACCAGCAGCGTTAAAAATATATACCCATCTATTTATAAATAAAAGATTAAAATGGCGGCACCAACTTATAGAGAATACGAAAGTGTGGGGGGTAAACTAAATCGAAGTACTTATAACGGTTATGATGACGCTCAAAAACAAGCGGCTTATGATAGTGCAAAAGCATCTGGAGGAAGTACTACACCACCTAAAACTTCATCAGGTATGGACGAGGGCTCTACCATAATATTAGACCAAAAAGCTCAACAAACCTTAAAAAATATCCTTAAACTTACTGATGAGAAAGCTACAGCAGAAGAAAGAACTTTAACATTACAAAGTCTCGCTGTAGAAATGATAGAAAAAGAAGGTAAAATTAGAAAAACTATTGTAAGAGACTTAGGGCAAATAGGTGATTTACAAACTAGAAATGTTAAAATAATAGCGGAGGCGGGTGCAGAAGCCGCGTTATACGGTGTTAGTATGGATAAGTTATTGGAAACCGTATCCACTTTAAGTAAAAGTATAGGTAGAAATATAGCTTTTGATGACAACGACATTAATAGAATCGCTATATTTTCTGAAGCGATGGACGTTAGTCTATACGACGTAACCCAAATGGTCAAACAATTTGAAATGATGGGTATTGGAATTGATGGTGCTATAGACAAAGGTAACGAAATGGCAGAAGTAGCCAGAAATATGGGTGTCAACATGGAAAAATTCATGGAAATTATTACCGATAACATGGATATGATGAATACCTACAACTTTGCGGATGGAGTTAAAGGATTTGCTAAAATGGCCGCTCAAGCACAAAGATTAGGATTAAGTATGTCTACTACTGCCGCTCTCGCTGAAAAGGTTATGGACCCAGAAGGTGCGGTAGAATTAGCAGCAAATTTACAAGTTATTGGTGGTGCTGTTGGTGATTTAGCTGACCCATTTAAGTTAATGTATATGGCAACAAACGATGTCGCTGGATTACAGGATGCACTTGTTAACGCTGGAAAAGACCTTGTTATGTTTAATGAGGCTACAGGTGAGATGAGTATCCCACCTACAGCTCAAAGACAAATGAGAGCTATGGCTGAAACTCTAGGAATGTCTAAAGAAGAGTTTGCTGAAATGATTAAACTTCAAGGTAAGTTTGACGCGGTAATGACTCAAATGAACTTTTCAGCTTTTTCTAAAGAAATGGAAGATTCTGGTGTTGGTGATTATATCGCTAGTATTGCTCAGATGGGTAAGGGTGGAAGATACGAAGTGCAAGTAGATGGTAAAATGAAAAATGTGGACATGTTATCACCTGATGACATGAAACAACTACAAAAAGACGCTTTACTTGATGCTGAAAATAAAGCTAAGGATGAAAAAGACATAATGTTGGAACAAACCACAATATTAGAGTCTATGAATAGGTCACTTCACGCTATATCAGAAAAAGGATTTGAAGTAGGGATGGAAGTATTCCAACCTGGTGTTGGAGGGCAACCCGTAGCTGAAGGATTAACCAAAGGAATGGAAGGTGTATTAAAAGATGGTGGGGACTACATTAAAAATGTTATGATGATGGGAATGAACGGTGTGTTTATAGGTAATAGTAGTAGTACCGACCCTATTAATTGGGGAAGTATTGGTGACTCTATAGGTACAGGAATCGAAGGTGGGTTAGGAGGACTTATGAAAACACTTGATGAGTTATTTACTAAGTTTGGTGAAAATTTTAAAGGTGAGTATAATGCAGATAGAAATTTTGACGGAAACACAGGAGTACCCGTAACCAGGGAGCGCGATTTTACAGTTAGTCAAGGACAAACACAAGCCGTTTTAACTAGTAAAGGAATGATTATACCTTCAAAAAAAGACACACTTATAGGTGTAGATTTAACCGCGTCCCCAACCACACCAAATATGGGAGCCTTAAACACGTCAACAGCTACAAATCAAACAATAACCTTAAACACAAATAAAATAGAAGGAAGTATAGACCTTAAATTAGACGGTAGAAATTTAGGTAAAATGAGTGGTAGAGAAATAGTTGACGCTATATTCTCAAACCAAACCAACGCTATTGTACTTAAAGAAGCGATAGCGTCAATTAGTACTAAAACTGCACCTGGTGGAATAAATGAAATGAACAGTCCTTTTGCCTAATAAAAATAATAGTCGATATTTATTAAAAAAGATATTAAATGCCTGGACAACCACAAAATAGTAATAGTAATCCATTAAGTTTTTCAGGGACTAAAGCCTTACGAGATTTACTCCTAACTAAAAACTTACCTAACCCAGAAGGACTAGGACCATACGGTAATTATACTAATTCTACTTACTCGACAGCTTCTCTAGCGGTCAAAGATGTGATAGACCAACCAGATGTTACAGAAACCTCAGAATTTTTTGTAGATAAGTTATATCTAGCTAACGCTTACGGTCCAGAAGGTGGATTTGGAAATTTTATAAAAATTTATACTACTAGTCAGGGAGTACCTAAGGTTAATGAAGGTCCATACCCTAATTTTACCGCACCAGAAACAGGGACTGGGTTATTTGGAGAAAACCCGTTTCGTTTAGTTGGTAGGTATTATTCTCCTATTGATATATTATTAGGGGTTTCAGCGGAAGGACTTTTATCACAAACTTTATTACAAGATAGTCCTTTACAACAAGCGGGAGCGATACAACTAAGGTCAGAATTTCAAGAAAGAATAGCACAAGAACTATATCAAGAAACAATAGGTAGATTAAGTTTTGTTGACGCATTACAAGACCCAGTTGATGCTTTGGATATTGTAACAGGGAGACAACCATTAATTGAAAGAAACTATAGTATAACACAACCCAAATCAATTGTAGGTAAAGGATTAGACTTTGTTTCTAGAATAACTGGTGTTTATGTTCCTTATTCTTATATTCCTGGAGATTACTTTGAATTAGAACCACCTAGAGGTTTAAGTAATACTGGAAAAGTAATTTCAGATATAACAGGTATATTAGGTTCTTTAATAGGTATACCTAGAAGACGACAATCACCTTCACAAAGATTTTTAGAGTTTACTGGTGGTGGAACTAAATCTAAATTATTTAAAGCTATTAGATACAATAAATACGGTCCACAATACGGTGAAGGAGCTCAAGCACAAACAGCTATTGGAGCTGGATTTGGTGAAGCAATTGACTTTATCGGTGGTGGAATTTTAGGATTTGGTAATAACCCACCAAACTTACCACAATATATTGGTGGTCCAAGAAATAGAATAGTGGACATGACTAGTCCACCAGATAACACATACGCTGGTAAAAATTACGTACCAATATATGGTCCAGACGCGGTAGCTAAAGAGTTTGATTCCAACGACTATAATTTTGGAATGAAAGGTAGGACTTATACAGACCAAGGCAATGTACCAGCTGGTTTTACTTGGTTCACCGATAAAACTCCAGGTGGAGGATTTTTAAACAGCATCCCTTCACTTTTTAATAATAACGCTAACAATAATAGACAAGGACCTCAGGAACCAGGAGCTTCACAAGGTCCAGAAGGTTCCACCGATAACACAACACGGTATGAGGTACCTAATTCTTATGATGATACTAAGTCTACAAATTATTCTTTTAGGGAAGATAGTATCATGGATACGACTCAACAAATTATAGATTCAGTACCTAAAGGGGGAGCAAAACTTAAATCAGTACCTCACGCTATGAACCAAGTTAGTAAAGTATTTAACGATGGTTACAAAGAATTAACTAAAGGTTCTAGAGTACGTAAGTTTGTTAACACAGACCCCACATCTGGTAATGGTGTCGAAGAAGCTAGAGAATATTGTAGAGTGTGGACTAAAGATATACCATATTATACTTACGATAAACTAGTAAGGCATAGAAGTAATATTAGACAAGAAACGTATTCTGTTTTAGACAACCCATTTAATTTAAATATAGTACCACATAGAACTGATGAAACAGGTAAAGGTTCAAGTAACATAGTAAATGGGCAAGTTAAAAAATATATGTTTTCTTTAGAAAATTTAGCTTGGAGAACTAGTAATGAACCAGGATTAACTTGGGACGATTTACCTTCTTGTGAAAAAGGACCAAATGGTGGTAGAATAATGTGGTTCCCACCTTATGATTTATCTGTTAATGAAGCTAGTAGTGCTAATTGGACAGAAAATAGTTTTGTTGGTAGACCAGAACCAGTCTACACTTATAACAACACTAACCGAACTGGTTCACTTAACTTTAAAATTGTAGTGGACCACCCAAGTATTTTAAATTTAATAGTTAGAAAAGAATTAGAAAAATTAGGACCTGCCGAAACAGACGCAATTGTTGATTCATTTTTCGCGGGTTGTAAAAAATACGATATTTTTGATTTAGCAAGGAAATGGAAACAATTTTCAGTTAAAGAACTAGAAGAAATTCAAGAAGTAATTAATACCACTTGGAATGAAGAAAGTTATACACAAGTTACAGAAGACCAAATAACCGAAGAAGTAATACAAACAGTAGACGAAATAGAAAAGTTTACAACAGAAGAAATGCCTACGTTTTACTTTGACAACGATTACCCCAACCCTAATACTAATGACACAACAACAACATTAAGTTTTGTGGATACCGCGACGGGAAGTTGTTCTAAATGTTCTAGATTTGGTCAATATCTTGTAGTGGGAGGAACTTCTTTCCAAAAGCAATTAAATAACGCACCAACTCAAACAGACAAAAACGGGCTACAAATTTTTTTCCAACAAACAGCATATCCACAGTATAATGATGTTTGGCCAACTTTTGCTTTAAAACTTAAAGATATGTTAGACCGTGGAAATATTGAAGTTACTGTAACCTTAATTGGTTCTGCAAGTTCTATCGCTACTTCTGCCTATAATAAAAACCTTTCTAAAAGAAGAATTTCTTCGGTAATAAACATGTTTAAAAAATATGAATTAGGTGGTGAAAAAGCTTTTAAAAAATATATTGATGAGGGTGTATTAAAAATAGTACAAGACCCTAAAGGTGAAGAACAATGTAATACAGATACTGGAGGAACTGGTGAAGGGGTTGGTGGTGTAGGCTTAAATGAAACTGGTGTAGTTGGAAGTTCAAGTGCAACTGGTACTAGTGATACTGGTGAGGCTACAGACGCTGTGTTTTCCGCTAACGCTGCTGGATGTAGGTACGTTAGAGTAAACTTAGTTACACCCGACCCAAAACCATACAACAAAACAATAGAAAAAGTAATCCCTGGTGAAGAAATAACAAAAAGAAGATTAGTTCCAAGTCAACAAATAACTCAAATAAAGATTGAAAAAGAAAAAAATACTAGACGAGAAATAGCTAACAAAGTACTTAGAAAATTAGTTACTGAATGTGATTATTTTGATATGATAAAAGAAGAGAATGAATTTATTTATGATTCACTTAAACAAAAATTTAAATTTTTTCATCCAGCTTTTCACGCTATAACACCAGAAGGTTTAAATAGTAGATTAACTTTCCTAAATCAATGTGTTAGACCAGGAGCCACAATGCCTACCAAAGTGGAAGGTGGAGGTTCTACAACCTCTAACGCTGCTAAAAATACAGTTTTTGGAGCACCACCAATATGTGTACTTAGGGTTGGTGATTTTTACCACACAAAAATAGCTATAGACCAAGTTAGTTTTACGTATGACGATAATTTATTAGACCTTAATCCAGAAGGTATAGGTGTCCAACCTATGATAGCTTCAGTTAGTATTACATTTAAATATTTAGGTGGACAAGGAATAAAAGAACCTGTAAGTAGATTACAAAATGCTTTATCATTTAACTTCTTTGCTAATACTGAATTTTACGATGAAAGAGCTGTAATGACAGTAACAGATAAAGACCCAGACGAACAATTGTGGTTACAAAATAACGCAGATTTAATTAAAGACGCTCCACAAGAAGAAATCGCTGAAGACACTGAAAATGAAGATACTTCAGCAAATGACGGTTTAACTATTGGTGATAGAATGACCACAGTTAATAGTTCTTCAGGGTTTACTGGAACTATAAATTATAAACAAACATATATAGATTATAGTAGAGCTTCTTTCGAATACATTCAAAAAACTAATACTGTTTTAACTGAATTTGCAAAAACTAACAATTATATCTCTGTACCATTATTGTTAAATGAAAAAGAGTGGGATACGGGTGTAGTTTATTCTTGGGATGGTAGTGTTAATGATTATAACGAATTGGGTGGAACTTTAATAGGTATACCACTTAATTGGGAAAATAGAGTTACAGATTTGGTTGTAGACTATAAAAGTAAAATAGATAACGGAACTACTACCATACAAACAATGTTAGACCCAACACTAGACAGTAATCAAAAAAGTAATTTAGTTACATTTCTAAAAAATAAAACAGATGAAGCGGAAATAAATTTATTAACCGAGTTAAGTACTTTATACGGTGAATTAAAAAATGTACACTTAGAATACATTAGAACATTAAATCCGTTAAATATTATAAACAGAGGTAGTGATGGTTATGGTGAAAACGGTTTGTGGACTTCACTAAAATTAAGTGGTGATACTAATGTAGATAGGACATCCAGTCCACCTCAACAACCTTTAACTGCTACGGATACGTTGGATGAACTAGGGTCGGACACCGAATTCATTAGTAATTTAAATGTAGCTTATACTGACCTGATGAATGGTTTTGGTAATTTACTAATACCTAAAGGTAATAATAGGATAGACCCAGGTCAAGCAGGGCTAACTAATTCTGGGAATTATAGTCGTGTTGGTAACAATGCAGAAATTGAATGTAAAGACCCAGCCGCGGAAGTTACAAAAATTAAAGATATTGGAGCTTTTGACGAATATATTTTATTTGGAAAAGAAATATTTGATAAAAAAGTAGTTAAGGCTGAAACAAATAACTCCGCTATAAGAGATTTAAGAAAAGAAAGTTTACCCTATGAAAACGGTACGGGAAAATTCTTTGAAGATATGAATACAGCTTTAGATTTAAATAGTAATGTACCTATAGATGTTACAAACCTAGCATTTTTTAGTAACGAGTTTATTGATGTAATGAATGGTGGTATGGGAATAAACGAAAACTATTACCTAAGACAATTATTAACTATACAAGAACACATTGTTGAAGAATTTTGCCCTAGAGGTAAAAGCACATTATCTGAAGGTTTAGAACTTACTAGTACTTTTGATAAAAGTAACAGAGTTGACTTGAAAGATAATAAAAAAAGAATTGTAAATTACGAAAAAGTAGAAGACCCAACCATAGAAGAAAGACTTCAAGTGTACCATAGTGGTAGAAATATAGAGGACCCTACATTTAATTTAAAGTTTAATTAAGATGGCACAATATTATAACAGATATACAGATTTTAACATTAACGGTGAAAACCTAACAGTACCTAATATTAAGTTACCACCTAAACCTTCGGACAAAAAGGTTATGTATAAAGTAAATCAATCCAGATTAGATAAAATTAGTCAACAATATTATGGTACACCTTATTTTGGATGGTTAATTTTACAAGCAAATCCATATGTTGGTGGGTTAGAATGGAATATTAACGATGGACAAATCTTGATTGTTCCGTATCCTTTAGTAGCTTCTTTACAAAGTTATAAACAAGCTGTTGACGAATATTTCTTTTTTTATGGTAAAGATGTTCCTATGAGAACCTATAGTGTGCCAAATATAGGTAATACACCGATTACACAAGTAACATCCACATCTACAAATACTTCGTCTAATGGCAACAATAATGTAAGTAGTACCACTAATGGAGGTACTTCTTACTAATAAATAAAAATTATGGCCGACGAAATTACAAATGGAGATAATGTCTTAGTCGAATTTGCGGAGAATAACGTACTACTTGTAGACCCTAACAAAGTTTTTGAAAAAGGAAGACCACAGGATAGGTTAGTCAACCACGAAAACTTATCCATATACGCTAATTTACAAGCCAGAGTGGTACCTAGAAGTAAATTAATTAGTGGTGCCGGTGTGGAAAATGAAACTCCTCAGTCTTTTGTTGATGTTTTTGAAGGTGAAATAAATTTTCTTAAACCAAGTGGTAAAGACTATTTTACTACTGATTGGACAGACACCCAAACAGGGAAAGGATTTAGGACACCAAACGGACCACTTAATCAAAAAAGTTTTATTAATACGATAGACGCTAACGGTAATTCACTATTAAGAGAAAAAATCACAAATAAAACAGATAACGAATCTTTTGGTATTGAGAATATTTCAGTAACCATAAACAAAGCTTTCACACCAATAGTAAATATAACTTTTGTAGATGTTAGGGGCCAAACTTTATTTGAACAAGGAGCTAATTCTCCATACGCTGCATTTTTTCAACTACCTTACCCATTATTTAAATTAACACTTAAAGGGTATTACGGAAAGGCAGTTCAGTATCAACTAATGATGGAAAAATTTAACGCTTCTTTTGATGGGGGTAGTGGAAATTATACAGTAACCTGTTCATTCAAAGGGAGGGTAGTAGCTTTATTAGCTGATTTAACATTACAAGAATTAAGGATAGCTCCTTATATGTTTACTAGACAGTATACGGTAAGTGACCGTCAAAATAATAATAAAGAACAAAAATTTATAACAAGTAAAGGAAGAGAAACCTTAACAAATGTTTACGAAAACTATAAATCATTAGGTCTGGTTACTCCTTCATTACCAGACATAACAATAGATGAATTGGTATCCAAAGTAACCAACTTAGAGGACGAATTACAAAAAGCTTTAAGTTCATACAATTTACAACAATTAGACCACATAGAAGAATATGATAGAGTTAGTGACCGATACCGTAAATCTATTTTGGCTAATGGTGGGTGGAGAGCAACTTATTGTAATACAGATATAACGTCACCACAAGGTCCAGTAACGGACTCTAAAGGAATCACATATTACAGATTAAAAGAGACATATAGAGACGGAGGTCAAAAAGAAAAAGACGCTGTTAAAAGATTAGAAGATATAATTACTAACTTTAATAAACAACTAAATCAAAATACTACATTTGGTAGTATTGGACCTAAAAAAATTCCAGTAAATATAACAGTACAAGATATTAATATATCACCAGCATTACCTCTTTCATTAATAAACGAAGGTAAAGTAGACCCTAAAAATACAGATAAATGGTTTGTTTTTTCTGGTGGACCAAATTTGTTTGAAGAAAAAATAGGTAAAATAATATCTTCTTTTGACACTAAAAGAAACATTATTGAAAAAAATTTAACTGATATTGTAAATGGATTGGTAATTGATATTTTAGGTTTTAAACCTAGTGTTAGAAATATATTCGCAATTTTAATAGCACACGCCGACACTTTTTTACGTTTAATGGATGAAACACATCGTGATTCTTTTAGTGTAAGAAATGACCCACGTAGGTTAAACGCGGTCAAAGGACCAGGTCAAGCCAGCACCAATACAGAATTACCAGAAGATAATTTTATATATCCTTGGCCACATTACTTCATCACAAAAGAAGAAAATGGGGCAACTTCATATGTTAGTACTTATCCAGGAGCTATAGGAGCTCTTTCCCAAACCAAAGCTTTTGATGCACTTTTATGGCCAGAGGTTTCATTTGTTGAAGAATTTTTTAAGGGACAAGCTTTAATTAAGGGAGACAGTAAACCTGATTTTTTTACAGACAATGTGGGAGAACCCTGGTTACCAGTAACTTCTTTTTTCATAGATGAACAAACAGTATATACTAATAAAAGTAAAGTTCCATTTTTATACGAAATGTGGGATAGAAGTACTATTTTTACTAACTTTTCTGGGTTAGCTACTAGATTAGAATTTAAAAATGCAAGAACAACATATAAATCTTTTGGTAATTTAGAATCAGCTAACCTTACCGATATTTTAGTTGGTGATTTTTCACTAAGTGAACAACTTAAAAACCAAAACTACACAGCAACCTCATTTCGAGAATTTTTACAAGCCATATCTCCATTAAATAATTATCAACTTTTAGTTAGGGATGAATACAGTACAGAATATATCAGAACTAAAATTAACGATAATAGGTTTGCTATAATGAGCAAAGTTAAATTTAACGGTTTAAATTATCAGTTAAACGAAATTAATGTGGATGATTCTGTTGGATTTTTAAAAGAAGCTCTAATACAACCTGCTATCCCTAATATAATAGAGACTTATCCTTTTTCACATTTTGATGGTAATCCTAACAATAGTTGGGTTTCTAATAACTTAGCTGGGGGACAAAGTATCGCGTCATATGAAAATTTAAACCATATTGCTGACGGAGTAGTGTATCTACCAAATCAACAAACGTATTCTTCAGACATACCTAACCAAACGTTATCAGGAATCATACCTAACATACAATTTTATACTGATGGTAACTGGTCTTATAGAACACTTACACAACTGATTAACGTTAAATTATTGAGAGAAGGTAATCTACAAAATCAAGCGCTTAGTTGGAAAACATATTTTGAAAATATAACAAATACCTACCCTAAAAATAGTAACTTTTTATTAACCGAAGGTGAAATTAACTATGGTGATAACTACAGTGGTAATACTTACAATAAACAAATAACTTCACTATTAAACACACCTTATTTTACAAACGCTTTTGTACAAGGAATAAAAAATCAAATAACCTTAGACACTAATAATATTGGTGATGAACATGTTTATAAAGCAGCAGCTTATTTATTTTTAAATTCGTTGCCACTCCCTACCCTTAGAGAGAAAAGTTTAAAAGTAGAACAAGATTATGTTAACGTTTATGGGGACTATTTAGGTAAAATATTAAACCAGGTTTCTGCGGTCCATAGTTTACCATATGCGTGGATATTAAAATATGGAAGTATATGGCATCGTTATAAAGAAAACATAGAGAACGGTACAGATTTTTTATCATCCGTTTGGGAAAATTTTGATTCTGCTGAGTATTTTAATAATTCTAATGGTACAAATCACATTTATAATTTAAATATTGGAATAAGTGCAACAACCTCAGGTACTACTATAGTGCCTATTGATTTTGCTGCACAATACAATAATGGACAAAATCAAAACACAATTAATTTAGGGTTCTACCCAGAATTAAATAATTATATTTATTATTTTATTACTGGTGAGGAACTATTATATAATAGTTTAAATATAACAGGTGCCGACATATCTTCTAGTGAGATAAACCTTAAAATAGATAATAAAGATTTATTTATAAACCAATTAGAAAGTTTATCTTTTTCTTCCCCTTCAGGTGAAACTACTTGTAATTTCTGGTATTCCTATTTAGATATAAACAGAAGTTCTTTTAGTTCGGGATATACAGAAACCGAATACCTACTGTTTCCATCTTGTGGAGGATTAGAATACCAACAATTAGAATTTGAAGAACAAAACATCAATAATTTAATTAATAATCCTATTGGACCAAACGGGTCTACTAGATTTATGTGGGGAGCTGCGGGATATGGATTTTTTGAACACAACACAAACACACTACCTAACCCAAATCAGTATCTAAAGGTTATAGACCCAAATATAGACGAACAAACAGTTTTCACAATAACAGATTCTAGTAACTATGCTAGTATAGAGGAGTTATTTGATGTTTTCACTCCAGATATTTTAGATGTGTTTGAAAGATACTTTTTGGACTTTACTAAAAAAGACACCCAAGACGACATATATAACACAACAGCTACAACTTCAACTATATTAGGAAATGTAGAAACTACTTTTCAGAGTCTATTCAGAGAAATGATGAAAGTAAAAAAATCACAATTAGATGAAAGTATGATGTCTAATGTAAAGTATTTAAATTATGATTTATATACGGCACAACTTAATAATATAAGTCAGATAATGAAAAACTTTTTGGGTGGACAACTGTCCTTTAATTTTTATAACCCTAAAGATGTTAACATTAAATCATTCAAATCATTTTTACAATTGGACGGTGCTGATTATTATGATTTTGGTAACTATAGTGGAAACCTACCACCTAATCTTACCCTTCTAGATTCCCAAACGAGTTTTCCAGACGAATGGAAAACACTACAATTGGAGGTAGGGTTTTATTCACCAGTCTTGTCTGGCCAAACAACAGATTTAATATATGGAGATTTGGGTAATTATGTTACTGATTTCTTCATAGAAAATAATATAGCTTTCACCTCTTCTAACATAAAATTATTACGTAAAGTTATAAGAATGTATGTAACTGAAAGGATTGTTTCAGGACCCAACCAACCAGTTGACGTAACAGAATTTAAAGGTAAAATATTTAATCAAATTATCGACAATTATAGTAATTTAAAAAGTGAGTACCTAACGCAACTTTTTCTAAGATTAAAAAAAGATTTACCCACTACTGTTTCTGGTGAAGTAGAAGAATTTCAAAATCAGTCTGCTTATCAATCGGATGAAAACAAATTGGAACAGTACATGGTTTTTAAAACACTAAACGATAAATGGATATCTGGAGAAGATTTTGGTTCAAAGTTTATATTTAAAGATTTTTTATTTTTAGACGTTGCAAATAGAGATATTGGAGATTTAGCTATATTAGATACAGACGCAATTAAAAACTTTACTAACCCTCAAAATGCGAACGCTTCCCTATTAACTATTATAGGTACTTTATTACAAGGTAATTATTTTAATTTTTATGGAATGCCTAGTTATATTAATTTTTATGGTATAGCTTCTAATAGTAACACACCTATTCCTAAATTTAGTACACAAGATGAAGCTAATGCACTATTCGGTACCCATTTAGAAGTTGATTTCCTAGACTCTTCCCCAAAGTTTGTTTGTCAATATGTAGGACCACCATCAACCCAATTGTCCGACCTAGGACCCCAATCAAGATTTAATAATGACTCATTTATGCTGGGTAGGACTTCTGAAAATCCATTATTTAGTAATTGTAATGACCCAGCCAGATGTAATAAAGTTATGTCTTTTGCAGTAGATTTTGCAATTCAATCTCAGGGAATGTTTAAAGGTATAAGTTTAGACCAAAGTCAATTTAAAAATACTAGTGAATCTTTTGTTGTTACAGAAATGATGGCACAATCTGCTAATGATAATAGTATTATGACTCAAGGTTTAAGTCTTTTTAATATATATAAATCACGTTCATATACCTGTAAAGTAACCTCTTTAGGTAACGTATGTATACAACCTACAATGTACTTTACATTAAGAAATGTACCTATGTTTAATGGACCTTATTTAATTTTGGATGTTGAACATACGATACAACCAAATACAATGACAACAACTTTTACTGGAGTTAGAGTTCCATTCCATAAATTACCAGATATCCAAAACGTAGTCGCTAAACTTAATAAAAAATTAATAAGTAGAGTAAAGAAAAAACAAGAAACTGAAGTAAAGGTAGCTGAAGAAGGTGGGTTTAACGTAGAAGGTAGAGCTGAATATGAAAATGTGAAAAATAATAAAATATATTTTCCAGGTAGAAGTAAAACTAGAAAATATGTGGTTATCCATGTTACTGGTGGAATAAATTATGGTTCAGACCCTGTCGGTAATATAAATTCACAACATTTAAATAGAGGTTGGGCAGGAATAGGGTATCATTATTTAATTTCTAGAGGAGCTGCCGGTGGAGACAATGAACCAGATGGTACTCTATATGGAGCTAGACCTGAAAATAAAGACGGTGCACATGTCCAAGGACATAATCAAGAGTCTATATCTGTTTCTATGATTGCAGATTGTCAAAAAATTGGTTCTTATGATAGTAGTGGAACGTACGCAACTACAGCACAAAAAAATACATTAGAATGGACAGTACTTTATTTATTATTTGGTACCCAAATATTTGAATTAGAACCAAACCTAACATTTTCACAACAAAATTATGACGACATACCCGCTCATGAGAATATGAGATTAAGAATAAACCCAATTGATGTGACGGTGAACGACCCTAAGGTTACTAATAACAAAGAAAAAGGTGTTACTGTTAGTATGTGGAAACAAGTTGTTAAAGGACATAACGACTTTTCAAATAAAAGATGCCCATGTTTTAGAAGTCAAGAAGCTTTAAGTGGTACTTTAGGTAATAACTTAAGAAAAAAACTAGCTCAAATTTTTGAAGAAATAGAAAACAGTAATATAAAAGGTATTTCTAATATGAATCAAGCTATATTAAATAATGTATTACGAAATAAAGGATTTAAAGTAGTTCCTAGTCCTTATAGTACTGATGATTTAGCTTCAGGGTTATCAAATCCACCCGTCACTTCTAGTAACACTCAAATAATTACACCACCGAATGACGATATCGTGGGAGACCCAGGGCCCGTTGGGAATGATTACGCTTAGTTAGTTTTTTAATTAAGTCATTTCTTTAAAAACTAACTATTTATATACAAAAGAAATATATTATGAAAAATATAGAAAAAAATTTAGACAACTTTTTAGGAAATAAAAACACAAATAATAGAAATCTTAAGATAGAAGAAGAGGGTTTTGAAGAAGTTTGTGATACAAAAACTGGAGAGTGTAAAACAATTAAAACTAAAGACGGACTTATCGAAAGGGTAAATAAAAAAGTTATCACAGAGGACGGAAGAAGTTTATTAATGGGATAAAAATCCAAATAAGATGAGGAAAAAGCAATTAATAGAAAGTATTTTATCTGAAGAATTAAAGAGATTTAATCAAATTGGTGATTATGTAAATGAACAATTTATGGGTTTAAGTAGTCAGAATGTTTCATTGATGGAACAGGAACCAACGGAGGATGAAGAAGAAGGGGGAGGAGACGAAGACCCTTTAGCAGATTTAGACCTTGGTGGTGACGAAGTTACTGACGATTTAGGTGGGGAAGATACTACAGATACTACCGACACTACAGATACTACCGACACTGCAGATACTGGTGATACTGAAGATTCTAGTTTAGAAACAGAAACCTCAGACAATACAGAAGAATTAGAAGTTACAGACATAGTTAATATGACTAAAGAAACTGGTGAAAAAACTGATGAACTAGAAACTACAATAAGTAAACAAAGTGAAAATTTAAATTCATTAATTGATAAATTAGATGACTTAGAAGCTAAACTTAATAACATGGATAAAATTATTTCAGCTGTAGATAATTTAGAGGATAAATTTGAAAAATATAGACCACAAACTCCAGTAGAAAAATTAGAGCTTAGATACTTAGATAGTGGACCTTTTAACCAATCACCTAAAAGTTATTGGGAAGAAAAAGGTGAAAAATTAAAACAACAAAAAGACAAACACGAATATGTCTTAAACGGTGAAGAGGTTAGTGACTATAGTGAAGGAGATATAAAAAATAGTTGGGTTTACAGTCCAGAAGAAGAATAAAATTAATTTAAATTAATAGTATAAATTTAGGGGAAGGTCATTGACTTCCCCTTTTTTATGTGTTATATTTTCACATATAAACATTTTAATTAATTAAAAAAATAATAACAAATGAGTAGTTTAGACGCAGTTTTAAAACAGTACGAACAAGGACAAGTTCAAAACAACAGTCCAAAAAATAATATTAGTAGAGAAGACAGACTTAAAAAATATTTTGCTACTTACTTACCACAAGGAGAAAAAGAAGGTGAAGCAAATATTAGAATTCTACCTACCAGTGACGGTAGTTCACCATTTAAAGAAGTGTACTTTCATGAAGTACAAGTAGATGGTAAATGGGTTAAATTAATGGACCCAGGAAAAAACGGGGACGGTTCACCAACAGGTGAAAGAAGCCCTTTAAATGAAGTTGAAGAAGCTTTAAAACTTACAGGTAATCAAAAAGATAAAGAAATCGCTAGACAATATCGTTCTAAGAAATTTTATATTGTAAAAGTTATTGACCGTGACGCGGAAGATGACGGTGTAAAGTTTTGGAGATTTAAATGGAACTATAAAGGTGATGGAATTATGGATAAAATCATTCCGATATTTCAAAAGAGAGGGGATATTACAAACCCTAAAGAAGGTAGAGATTTAACCCTAATGTTAAAATCAGTTCCACTACCTAGTGGTAAAGGAAACTATACTGTGGTTTCTATGGTTTTAGCTGAAGACCCCTCTTTGTTATCTAATGACGAATCACAAGTGAAAGAATGGGTTGGCAATACTGAAACATACAAAGATGTTTATTCTCAAAAACCTGTAGAATATTTAGAAGCTGTCTCAAGAGGAGAAACACCAGTTTGGGACACGGACCTTAAAAAATATGTTTACGGTGATAGTGAAACTAGTATAGACATGGGTACTACTACCTCTTCTAACACTAATAGTGAAAAACCTGTTGACCCACAAGCTGGTCAAGAAACAGATACTGATTTACCATTTTAATAAAATAATATAATGGCAATAAAGAAAAAAAGTTTTAAAGACATTAAAAGTAAGTTCTCTAAAAAAGCTTCCTTCAAACCAGATAGATTTTTTGATTTGGGGGAAGCGTTTCTAGACGCTACAGGACTACCAGGACCAGCCATGGGACATATTAATATGCTTTTGGGACACAGTGATACTGGTAAGACTACCGCTTTAGTTAAAACAGCTGTAGATGCACAGAAAAAAGGTATTTTACCTGTGTTTATTATTACTGAACAAAAATGGGACTTTGACCACGCTAAACTTATGGGTTTAGAATGTGAAAAAGATAAAGACGGTGACTGGGACGGATTTTTCTTATTTAACAATGGATTTGAATATATAGAACAAATTACAGATTACATCAATGAATTATTAGATGCTCAAGAAAAAGGTGAACTAGAATATGATTTAGTTCTTTTATGGGATTCAGTAGGTTCTGTTCCGTGTAAAATGACCTTTGATGGTAAAGGTGGTAAACAACACAACGCTAGTGTTCTATCGGATAAAATTGGTATGGGAATTAACCAAAGAATTACAGGTTCTAGGAATACCAATTCTAAATATTTAAATACATTAGTGACAGTTAACCAACCCTGGGTAGAGTTACCAGACAACCCTTTTTCACAACCAAAAATTAAGGCTAAAGGTGGAGAATCACTATGGTTAAATTCAACCATTGTATTTTTATTTGGTAATCAGAAGAACGCTGGGACTTCTAAAATAACAGCAACAAAAGATAAAAGAAAAGTAAAATTTGCGACCCGTACTAAAATCTCAATTATGAAAAATCATGTTAATGGTTTAGGTTACGAGGACGGCAAAATATTAGTAACACCTCATGGTTTCCTTAAAGGAAAGGACGCTGGAGAAGAAAAAAAATCAATAGAAGGATATAAGTCTGAAAATTCTGAATATTGGAAAGATATTATAGGTTCTGATGGTGATTATAACTTAGCAGTTGAAGAGACTGGTGAAATATTTTAAATTAAAAAAAATGGCAAAAGTAGAAAAAGGTAGTAAAGTTAAAGTACATTATACTGGTACTTTAAATGACGGTAATAAATTTGACAGTTCTTATGATAGAGGACAAGTATTAGAATTTGAAGTGGGTTCCGGTCAAATGATAAAAGGATTTGATGAGGGTGTTATTGGTATGGAAGTTGGAGAAACTAAAGACCTACACTTAAAACCAGAAGAAGCTTATGGTCTTAGAAAAGAAGAAGCTCAAACGGAAATACCAAAGGAGTCTCTTCCACCTGATTTTAATCCAGAAATTGGTGAAACAGTTCAAGGGCAAACAATTGACGGAAGACCAATCTTAGCAAAAGTTAAAGAACTACAAGAAAAGAAAGTAATTCTAGACTTAAATCACCCACTAGCTGGGGAAGAACTTAACTTTAAAGTTGAGTTAATGGAAATAGAAAAATAGTGTTTAATCATTTAATAAAAAAACATGTTAAAGACATTAATTGTCGATGGCAATAGCGTACTACAAACAGGATTTCATGGTGTAAAAGATTTTTACCACAATGACAAACATTTTGGAGCTATATTTTATTTTCTTAATACAATTAAGAAACATTTAGAAAAGTATGACTATGATAAAGTAGTTGTTTTCTGGGATGGTAAAAATAACCATAAATCTAGAAGAGAATTATATTCGGAATACAAAACCAATAGAAAAAAGAAACTAAGTAAAGAAAAGATTGACGACATGTTTCGTCAAAAAAATAGAATTTCACAGTACTTAGAAGAATTCTTTATTAGACAAGCTGGATTTAAAAATTGTGAAGCCGACGATTGTATAGCATATTACACCCAAAACACAAAAGAAAAAACCACAATAGTAACTAACGATAAAGACTTACTACAACTTATTAATAAACAAACTAGAGTTTACCTAATAAGGGATGAAAATTTATTAACATATAAAGACAAAATAAAGTGGGGTAAAATACCACTTAACATACCGATATCTAATATCCTATTAATTAAAATACTTCTAGGTGACCGTAGTGATAATATAAAGGGAGTGTTATACTTTGGGGAAAAATCTATCCTAAACCATTTTCCAGAAATACAAGAAAAAAAATTAACATTAGAAAATATACGTGAAAAAGCTAAAACAATTTTAATTGAAGGTAGTAAAGATAGGGGTTTAAAAAACCTAAATGAAGGTATTTGTGGTGACGGAAGAAAAGGTGAAAATTTTTTTGATATAAATAGAAGACTTATCGATTTAAAAAATGTATTTTTAACAGAAGAGGCTAAAACAGAAATACTTTCATTGGTAGAAGAACCTCTAGACCCTGAAGGGAGAGAAAACGTAAATGTTTTAGAAATGATGAAAGAAGATGGTCTATTTACTGTCTTACCTAAATACAATGACGAGTGGACTAATTTTTTCAAACCACTAATTAAACTAAGAAAAAAAGAAATAAAGTATTATAATGAAAAACAAATTTAAAATGGAAGAAAAAAAAATAATTAAACTAGAATTTCTATTATCATTAGAAGACCATATTATATGTCAAAGATTTTTTAATGTTAAAGGATTTAAACATGGTAATTCTAAGTCATTGGAGTTATATGACTTAATCGAAGAAATACAACTAGATGTTCAGAATAGTTTAAAAATGAAGGCTATAGATTATCTTTCAGATAATTACAATAGATACACAAACACTGTCAATTTGTCAGAACAAGACAGAAATCCACAAGGTAAGGAAAATTTTAACATCTACTTAAAAATAAATAACGATGTTATAATGCATAGAATTTTTCCAGCCTGGATATACCCAGCAAAGGTTAGGTATACTGTGGACATTAGACCTTTCGTCCCTTCTTTTTTAAGACATTTAAGTGACGTTTTGTCGGCTGAAAAAGTTACTAAAAAATATCTAGAAACGACACTTTAATACTATTTATAAATTACCCAAAGATTATGACTATGAAGGAAAGCAAAAGTTTCGGGTACCTAGGGCATACATTTCAGATAAAACTTTTAAATCAGTTAATAACTGACAAAAAGTTTGCTAATTCTATTCTAGAAGTAATAGACCCAAAGTATTTCGATAATCAGTATTTTAAATTAATTTCACAAATGGTGAAAGAATATTTTGAAAAGTACAACACAATACCAACATTTGATGTGTTGGACCAAGTTACTCGCCTTGAAGTCTCATCTGAAATGGCTAAAAAAACAGTATTTGATATGTTAGGTGACATTAAAGAGTGTACCCTAGAAGACCATTTATTTGTACAAGAAAAAGCTTTAAAGTTTTGTAAACAACAAGAATTAAAAAAAGCTATAACTAAAGTTAGTAAAATTTTAGAAAAAGGAGACTTTGAATCCTACGATAGATGTGAAGGTTTTATACGAGACGCAATTCAGGTTGGTCAAAGTGACGACACTTCTATGGACGTTTTTGAAGAACTAGACGAGGCTTTAGTTGATGACTTTAGAGACCCAATACCTTTAGGTATAAATGGTATAGACAATGTATTAGATGGGGGATTAGCTAAAGGTGAAATAGGGGTGTTTCTCGCACCAACTGGTGTCGGTAAAACAACCGTACTAACAAAAATAGCTAATACCGCTTATAACATGGGATTTAACGTATTACAGATATTTTTTGAAGACAACCCAAAAGTAATTCAAAGAAAGCATATAACTTGTTGGTCAAAGATTCCAGCACAAGAACAATCTACTCGTAAAGAAGAAGTTTTAGAAAAAATTAAACCATACAGACAAGGTAGAGGTAAATTAATTTTGGAAAAATTACCATCAGATAGAATTACTATTTCAGCTATAAAAAATAGAATTAGAAAATTAATTGCTGATGGAAATAAATTTGATATGATTGTTGTAGACTATATAGATTGTATTTTACCAGACAAACATTTTAGTGAAGTTTGGCAAGGAGAAGGATTAGTTATGAGACAATTTGAAAGTATGTGTACAGAGTTAGATGTTGCTGGTTGGACAGCCGCACAAGGAAATAGAACATCTATTAGTTCCGAAGTAGTAACTACAGATATGATGGGCGGGTCAATTAAAAAGGCACAAGTAGGTCACGTTATTATTACTGTAGCTAAAACTCTACAACAAAAAGAAATGGGATTAGCTACTATAGCTATTACCAAGTCCAGGGTAGGTAAAGACGGTATTGTTTTTGAAAATTGTAAATTTAATAACGCTACATTAGAAATAGATACTGAACAATCACAAACTTTACTAGGTTTGGAACAAGAAAGAGAACAAAGAAACGCGGAAAGAGTTAGAAACGCTCTCGCAAGAAGAAATCAACAAATAAATCAACAATAAAAAAATAAAAAATGAAAGATAATAATAATTTATTTACAGAAAGGATAGCATATAAACCATTTGAATACCCTGAGTATTATACTGAAGGTTGGCTTAAACAAGCACAAGCCTTTTGGTTACACACTGAAATATCTATGCAAGGAGATGTTAAAGATTGGAAAGAAAATTTAAATGAGTCAGAAAAAAATTTAGTGGGGAATATCCTTTTAGGATTTGCACAAACGGAGTGTGCGGTTTCAGACTATTGGACAAATATGGTAACAGCTTGGTTCCCTAAACACGAAATCAGACAAATGGCTATGATGTTTGGTAGCCAAGAGACTATTCATGCTGTAGCATATTCATATCTAAATGAAACTTTAGGTCTTGAAGATTTCGAAGCCTTTTTACATGAAGAGGCTACTTCAGAAAAATTTGAATTATTGATGAATACTAAAGCAGATTATATTCATCATGATTTAAACGATGACCCAGAAGCTAGAAAAGAGGTTGCTAGAAGTTTAGCTATTTTTTCTGCATTTGCCGAAGGTGTTTCCTTGTATTCATCATTTGCGGTACTCTACAGTTTCCAACTTAGAAACCTTCTTAAAGGTATTGGTCAACAAATGAAATGGTCAGTGAGAGACGAATCATTACATTCTAGAATGGGATGTCGATTATTTAACCACATGTGTGAAGAATACCCAGAATTAAGAGAAGAAAGTAAAGAAGATATTTACGCTGCAGCTAAAATAATTGTGGAATTGGAAGAAAAATTTATTGATAAAATGTTTGAAATGGGTGACTTAGAAAATTTAAAGTCTAGTGACTTAAAAGAGTTTATCAAACAAAGAACTAATGACAAATTAAAAGAGTTGGGTTATGAAGAAATATTTGTTGTTAATCAAGAAAAATCCAGTAAATTAGACTGGTTCTATCACCTTACAGGTGGAGTAACTCACACTGACTTTTTTGCAATTAGACCTACTGATTACAGTAAAGCGGGAGAAGATGATGATTGGGATGAAGATTCCCTTTTTTAAATAATAAAATTTAATTAGAAAGATGAAAAATTACGCAGAACATTTGGGCTGGGAAGTAGACGTGGACTTCCCAAGTTGGGCAAATACACACGTTTATATACAAACTATCTCTAATGGTTATTTACTACCAGGAGAAAAACCAAAAGACGCATACTGGAGGGTATGTACTACAGTTGCAAAAAGACTCGGTAAACCACAATTAGCTACTAAGTTTTTTGATTATATTTGGAAAGGCTGGTTATGCCTTGCAAGTCCAGTATTAAGTAATACTGGAACCGAAAGAGGATTACCTATTTCATGTTTTGGAATTGACGTTGCTGACTCAATCCAGGATATTGGAGCAAAAAATTTAGAGATGATGTTATTAGCTAAACACGGTGGTGGCGTGGGAATTGGCATAAATCAAATCAGACCGGCCGGTTCAACAATTACGGATAATGGAACTAGTGATGGTGTTGTACCTTTTTGTAAAATATATGATTCTACAATTTTGGCAACCAATCAAGGTGCGGTTAGAAGAGGAGCGGCTTCAGTTAATCTTAATATTGAACATAATGATTTTATGGATTGGTTAGAAATCAGAGAACCTAAAGGTGACGTAAATAGACAATCACTAAACTTACACCAGTGTGCGGTAGTAGGTGATAAATTTATGAGAAAATTGGAAGCTGGAGATAGGGAGTCACGTCAAAAATGGGCATCTTTAATTAAGAAACGTAGACAAACTGGTGAACCTTACATTATGTATAGAGGTAATGTTAATAAGACTAATCCAGAATCTTATAAAAAAAATGGTTTAAAAGTGTATATGACTAACATATGTTCAGAAATTGTTTTACATACTGACGAAAATCATTCTTTTGTTTGCTGTTTAAGTTCTCTTAATCTTGCAAGATATGATGAATGGAAAGATACCGATTTAATCTATACAGCTACTTGGTTTTTAGATGGTGTTCTTGAAGAATTTTTACAAAAAGCAAAATATAGAAAAGGTTTTGAAAATGCAGTAAGAAGTGCAGAAAAAGGAAGAGCTTTAGGTTTAGGAGTACTAGGATGGCATACATATTTACAACAAAGAGGAATACCTTTTGAAGGTCTACCAGCACAATTTGAAACAAGAAGAATTTTTGGTCAAATTAAAACTGAATCCGAACAAGCTTCCAGAGACTTAGCTACAGAGTATGGTGAACCACTTTGGTGTGCAGGAAGTGGATTTAGAAATACTCACTTACGAGCTGTTGCGCCGACTGTATCCAATAGTAAATTAGCTGGTGGTGTAAGCTCAGGGATAGAACCTTTACCTGCAAATGTATATACAGACCAAAGTGCTAAAGGTACATTTATCAGAAAAAATAAAGAGTTAGAAAAAATATTTAGAAAAATAGGTATTAATAATAAAGATACTTGGGATAAAATATTAGCAGACGGTGGTAGTGTTCAAGATATAAAAGAATTGGACAACTGGGGATATATCAATGGTAAAATCACACATTTAGATGAAAAAGAAAATTCACATACAGATTTTGTACCAGTAAAAGAAGTTTTTAAAACATTTAAAGAAGTAAATCAATTAGAATTAGTAAGACAAGCGGGGATAAGACAACAATACGTTGACCAAGCAGTATCACTTAATTTAGCATTCCCTAAAGAAGCAACACCAAAATGGTTAAACCAAGTACATTTAGAAGCTTGGAAGGTGGGAGTTAAAACATTATATTACGTTAGAACTGAAAGTGTATTAAGGGGAGATATCGCTGCCAAAGCCATGGAAGAGTGTGTTAGTTGTGAAGGGTAGTATTTATATTTAAAAGAAAATGTATAAACTAGACTTACACGGTTACAAGATAGATAATGCTATAAATGTTGTGGATTCTTTTATATATGACCACATACAATTTGGAAGTAAAAAATTAGAAATTGTAACTGGTGATAGTAAAGTTGTTAAAGGTGTTGTAAAAGAAGTGGTGGAAAACTACGGACTAAATTGTAAACCACACTTATATAATTCAAATGTGTTAACAATTACACTATAGATTTTAAGTTTAAAGTATTTATAAATAAAAAACAATGCCGACTTCTTCAACATATGGAATAGATTTTCCTTTTCAGGACAGTAGAGATGGTTACTATTTGCAACTTACTCCCACTACTGAAGATGAAATAAAATCAAATTTAATTCATTTGTTATTAACTAGAAAAGGAAGTAGATATTTTTTACCAGATTTTGGAACTACCTTATATGAATATATTTTTGAACCTTTGGATAACATTACCTTTGACTCTATTCAGTCTGAAATTAGGGAACAAGTAATCAAGTACATCCCCAACCTCAAAATAGATAATATTAAAATAGAACCAGCATTAGAAGCTGAGGAATTACCAGGTACTGTTGTAACTGATAATGACCCTAGAGTTTATAGAGTAGCTGGTCAAGGCACTAAAGAACACACTGCAAAAGTAACTTTAGAATTTACAATCACTAATGAAGCTTTTGAAACTAAAGATTTTGTAATAATAAATTTATAATATGGCTAATAATAAAATATCGTACAGTGAAAGAGATTTTGTAGGGATAAGGAATGAACTATTAACGTATGTACAACAACAATATCCCGATTTAATACAGAACGCTAATGACGCTTCCATCTTTTCTGTATTTTTAGATTTAAACGCTGCGGTTGCAGACAATTTACATTACCATATAGACAGGTCTTTACAAGAGACAGTATTACAATACGCAAATCAAAGGTCTTCCCTATATAATATAGCTAGAACATATGGTTTAAAATTACCAGGTAATAGACCATCTGTTTCTGTTTGTGATTTTTCACTTACCGTTCCTATATTACAAACTTCTGGTGGGGGAGATAAGGAAGATTTTAGATATTTGGGCACATTAAGGAGGGGTTCACAAGTCGTGGGTGCTGGACAAGTGTTTGAAAATGTACACGATGTAGATTTTTCTTTACCATTTGACTCTACAGGATTCCCTAACCGAACCAAAGTACCAAACTTTGACGCTAATGGTAATATAGTAAGTTATACCATAACTAAAAGAGAGGTAGTGGTTAATGGAATCACCAAAGTATTCAAAAAAGTTATAACAGACGTTAATGTTTCACCATTTTTAAAAATATTTTTACCTGAAAAAAATGTGTTAGGTGTTACGGGAGTCATCCAAAAAGATGGGACTAATATACAAGCTATACCTAAAGCTACTGAATTTTTAACTTCCGATAACAAATGGTATGAAGTAGATGCTTTAGCTCAAGATAAAGTTTTTATGGTTGATACTACTAAACCTTCTGACTTACCTGGTGTTAAAGTTGGAAAATGGGAAAGTGTTAATCAGAGATTTATAACTGAATATACTCCTGAGGGATTCTTTCATCTTACATTAGGTGGTGGTACCAGTAGTGGACAAGATAGTTTAGATGATTTCACCCAACAAGGACTTGCTATGGATTTGAGTAAGTATATGAATAACTTATCTTTAGGTAGTACACCTAAAAGTAATAGTACTATTTTTATTCAATATAGAGTCGGTGGTGGTAAAACTACAAATGTTGGACCAAACAGTATAACTAATTTAGGGACCATAGATTTTGTTATAAATGGACCAAATAACAATATAAATCAATCAGTACAAAATTCGTTACAAGTTAATAATGTTACCGCAGCGGTAGGAGGGGCTAACCAACCCAGTGTGGAAGAAGTTAGGAATTATGTTGGTTTTAATTTTGCTGCACAAAAAAGAGCGGTAACAATACAAGATTATAAATCTTTAATTGATACTATGCCTTCAGTGTTTGGTGCTCCAGCAAAGTGTGGAATAATGGAAATTGAAAATAAAATAATCGTTAATTTACTTTCCTATAATACAGACGGTAGTCTAACTTCCAGAGTAAGTACGACTTTAATGGAAAATATAGCTAATTACTTATCCGACTTTAGAATGTTAAATGATTACATAGTTGTTTCACCAGCACAGGTAATAGATTTAGGTATTGAAATGGATTTATTGATAGACCCATCATTTAATAGTGGGGTCATAATCAGTAACGTCATCAACACAACACAATCTTTCTTTTCACCAAATAATAGAGAAATGGGCACAGACCTTTTTGTTGGTGAATTAACGAAAAATATTTCATCTCAGGATGGAGTAATAAATTTAATTGACTTAAGATTATACAATAAAGTTGGGGGACAATACTCTAGTAACGAAGTCTCACAAAGATACTCCGACCCTGAAACCAAACAAATAGAATTAATTGACGGAGTAGTATTTTCACAACCAACACAATCATTTCAAATAAAATTTCCAACAAAAGATATTGTAGTGAGAGTTAAATCTACATTACAAGCTACAGTATCATAATAGGTTTACATATTTACCCTTTAGTTTAAATTTGATTTTAACTACATAACTATTTATTTTATAAAAGAAAGTGTATGGCAAAATCATATAGGATAAAAGCAGAAACCAATTCGGACAAACACATACAAGTAACCTTAGAACAAGATTTCGACCAACTAGAAATACTAAGTCTTAAAATTGTAAAGTCGGATGTGTACGCTAGAATGTGTGCGGATTACGGTGTAATTGTGGGTAGAGCTGTTGCCAACGGTGGATTCGGAATACCTAACGCTAAAATTTCTATATTTGTGCCTCTTACTGAAGAAGACGAACTAGACCCAGTTATTTCCGAACTATACCCTTATAAAACAGTAACAGATAAAAATGAAGAAGGTTACAGATATAATCTTTTACCAAAGTATTCAGAAAGTTGTAATCACAAAGCTACTGGTAGTTTTTTTACAGCTAAAGAAGCTATAAACAATCCTATTATATTAGAAGTTTTTGAAAAATATTACAAATACACTACTAAAACTAATGAAAGTGGTGATTACATGTTATGGGGTGTTCCTTTAGGTAATCAAAATATTCACGCAAGTATTGACGTTAGTGATATTGGGTGTTATTCGATGAGGCCCTACCAGTTTATTAGGCAAGGACTTAGCCCTAGTCAGTTTGAAAGTTCTTTAGATTTTAAAACATCTGAAAACTTGGACACTTTACCACAAATTGTTATACAAAATAAAGCTGTTGAAGTTGTCCCTTTTTGGGGTGATGATGAATTGTGTGGTATAGGTATCACTAGAATGGATTTTGATTTAAGGGATTCGGGGGTGGAGATTATTCCCAGTGCAACTTTTATGGGTTCTGTAATTACAGATAACGATAATAATTATGTGAGTATAGATGGTATGCCTACTAAAAAACAAGGTTCCATGTGTGATTTAAGTACAGGTACTGGAACAATAGAAGCTATCAGACATACTATCATTAAAGATAATGAAGGGTGCCCCACTTTGGAAAATTTTACATTAGACAATGGAGGTAAAGTAATTGATGGAAATGGAGCCTGGGTAACTCAGTTACCCATGAATTTAGATTTTTTAGTTACTAATGAATACGGTGAACAGATTATATCCTCAGACCCAAAAGTAGGTATACCTACTAGAGCAAGGTACAGATTTAGGGTAACTTTAGACGCCTCTGGTGGTGAAGTTAGGAGTGGTAGGTATTTGGTACCTAATCTTAGAGAATATAATGACAATATTGACGCTTCATATACTTTTTCTGAAAATTTTGAAGACTACCCAGACCCAGCACCCGTCTTAAATTCACCCGCGTATCAAGCTTCCGATTATTTTTACGAATTTAGACCTAATAGGGTTTATACTGTAAGTAGTTTTATTGACAACTATAGGTTAAATGTACGAAAAGGAAGTACTTTAACAACAGCTAATAGTAGGTGGAGATTTTTAGGTATAAAATCTATTAACCCTTCACCAGATAGTCCTTGCCCAAATAACCCATTTCCTGTTAATGATGCATTTAGAGGAGGGAGTTTATCATTTGCTACCCAACAAATAAATAGAGTAGTTCAATTAATAACAATTTTATTAGGAGCTTTTGCGGGTGGGGTAAGTTTATTAATGATGGTCTATCAGTATGTAAACTACTGTAATGATTCTTCAGCAGAAATGACTCAAGCAATTGCATCTATCGCGGTAGTAGCAAATCCATTTGATGCATCCATCGCCGCTTCATTATTTGCAGGTACTTTATCTACCTGGATACCTACACTTATTATGTGTATTTTGTTATTAATATTTTTATATTTTCCCTTAGCTTACAGTATTATACATAGTTTTTATGTTGTCAGAAGAATTTTTAATTATCCTAACTGTGAACCTTGTTTTTGTGGCAGTAGTTACGAGTTTAAATTAGACCCAATACTAGGGATATTTGTATCGGATGAACAAAAAGTACAAGAAACTCTTGCGGATGCACCAGAATATGTTAATGATTGTAATAATGAACCTTACATGGTAGGGTTTGGGCCAAGAGATAATAATGGAGAGGAAGTGCAAAATGCATTATTTTGGAGAGGGGACCCAAATAGAGAAGGTCACCCAAAAGGCTGTTATGTTCTACAATGGAGAAAATCTGTGTGGACTACTTTCATTATTGCTATGAGTGCTATTACTGTCGCTTCAGCTATTCCATACGGTGGTTCATCTATATTATTAGGTGTTGCTTTAGGTGGTGGTCTTACCTTATTAGGTTTTATTATAAGTAGTATATATCACATGTATAGAAGTTTAAATCAGTGGAGAATATTAGCTAATATTTATAGTGGATTATGTGAGGGGATATTTAATATGAAATTCAGTAATAATTGGATAAATGGAGTATTATACCATTATAAATTTTTGAAAAAGAGAAAAAAATTAGATTCCAAAGGAAACTTAATACCAGAGATAGACCAAGTTACTCGGTATCCTAAAAGAATTGTTTACGAAAAAATAGAAGATGAAAAAAAATACTACTATTATCGCTCTTGTCCGTTTACTGGAGATGAATTTACAATGCAATCTAGTTTAACTGCAGATGGGTCAGGTAATGGAAAACAAGAAAAATATGGCATTAATTTCCCTACAACAATAATGGACTTAGGTCCGTTAGACCCATGTATTGACGAAATATGTCAAGAAGAAAAATTATACGATAAAGACAATTGTTATGTGGTAGATAGATTAAAACCTACCAGCTTCCAAAACAGTGAAAATTTATTAGGTATGATTGTAGAAAGAAAAATTGCGGCTACTAATAATTTTAAAGAATTTTTATGGTCTGGAATAAACAAATGGTTTGGAGCAGACGCGGAACCAGATTCTCCTTTTAATAGAAATCAAGGTAATCAAAGATTTGGAAGTCCTGGTGACGGTACTAGTACTGGATTTCCAGGATATTATAGAAACAGAGTTATTGATGGAGACATAGCACAACTACTAGCCACTAACAACATGATGGGTGTTTCAGTTTTTTCTACCGACCCAGAAGACCCATATTATGGAGCATCAGACGGAACTATGACCGAATGGTTTAGTAGATATATGCCTGACCAGTTTGTTAACAATAACAATTTTCAAACCCCGATTTTATGGGATTTATCAGAATACCCAGGTGAAACCAAAATAACTACCGCTACAACACCATTTCCTTTAATTACAAGAGATTTTCCTCTAACTGTTTGTTTAATGGGTGGAGGTTTCGGTGTACCACACACCCAAGTAGTACCGTATTACCCGTGGACAGTCGCTGGAAACACGTTTGGCACTTATAGTAATGATTATGGGTATCAAGGACTTCCTGGGGTGGAGGTTATTGGATATCAACAAGGACTTTACTATGAAAAACCAGAACCTAACGTTCCAGATACTTGGATTAGTCCTTATTTTTATGAAGGACAAACAACCCCACCAGGTTTTGGGTATTTTGCAAATTCTATTACTGGTCAAACAGGTGGGTTAGAACCTAGTTCTACTTATAGGTTAGGTACTGGATTGTTTTTTTATTTTGGTTTAAGGCCTGGTGGTTCTGCATATGAAAAGTTTATAAACGAATATTTACCCCCGAAAGACGATGAGTAATCCTTATAAAATAATTCCAGCAGATAAAAAGTATAAAGGGGCTCCACCTGTTGACACCTTGTTAAATGTTAATTTAGAAGAAGATTCTAGAGAACTTATTGAGGGTGATAGAAGTGTACCTTTAAACCTTTCTGTAAGATATAATACAGAAAGACAAAATTTCTCTAATTATAGACTATACGGTAAAATACAACCATACGTAGATAACGCTTTTTCTGGTACAGCAAGTCAGACAGCATCTAATCTAATTTATAGTTTATATAGTACTGGTCAGTTTTTTAGTGGTGGTAATGTAGAATTTAAAGGTTATCCAGAATATAGACATTTTGATTTTTTAAGGTCAGATACTGATGAATCTGTCGCGGAAGAAACTAATTGGAATTTGTATGTTACAATACCTACTTACGATTGTGACGGAGAACAACCAATGTCGTATACCCCATTTGAAGGAGGTGACACTTTAAACTTTTTAGCAAACGAAGGTATACCTTTTTATATTAAAAATAGAGTGGTTGGTGGTAAAAAAATATTAGAATTTACTTGTGGTGCACCTCACGGTTTAAAAATGGGTGAATATGTTAGGTTAAACATACCTAATAATCAATACCCAGGTTTTACAAATGGAAATATAACGTACCCAGTCTTTAGTTTAGGTAACAGTAAAAGACAGTCTAACAAACATGTTTTTAATTTATATATTCCTTCTGTTAATAACGGACAATCACCCCAAATTAACGATAATACATTAGGATTATTTAAAAGACAAATAAATTTAAATGATAATAGTAGTGTATCTAGTTATTATGTAATTGAACATGAAATTATTACTGATGTAGAAGATTATACTCTTAATAAATGTGCTTTCGCTGAAGGAGTATTTAAAACAGTAAAAAAATTTCAAAGTCAATTTGAAAATCCAGACGCTATAGAGAGAGTAGCGATAAAAGAAGATTACCCAACGTATTTATACTCTTTCACTAAAGATATAAATGTTAAAAAATATTTAGATAATTTACAAAGACCTATAACCACACTTTACATAACTATAATGTTAAGAAATAATTTAGGGTATTTAGATTATCCACCCACTTATGGGTGGGATTGGAATTTTCCTTATAATTTTGCAGATACTAATTTTAATGGTAATATAGTTAGAGGACATCCTGGTGACCCACAACCCATCTCTAATATTATTTATACTACTATAGGAAGTTTAAATTCTGGTTTACCCCTAGTTCCTGGTGATAAACTAAGGGGAGCTTTCACTGAATATAATAAGTACGATTTAAAAGAAAGGACCATTAGTGATATTAAACATAGTTTTAAATTTAATACAAATGTTTTTTATAACTTAGATGGAGAAGGTAGTTATACTTACAAACCACACTATCCAGTTCCTATAAGGACTTATTCTGATTATATAGAAAGTGGTGACCCTAGAAAAATTGCCAATGTTCCTGATTATGCAACTTACTTTGAAATAGAAAAAACTTGGAAATGGAGAGATATATACGATATAGGTTTTATTGAAGGTAATACAGGTGTAGACTACCCTTTTATAAATGCTTCTCACTATCCGATGACAGATATTAGTTTTTTTGTCAATAGATTAATTAGAGCAAATGCATTCATTAATGAAGATACTTATCAGTTAAGTGCAGCAACTAACACAAATGAAAACTTTATAGAGGATGGCTGTGAATAAATTAAGAATAAGATTAAATCAAAGACAAGACGGAGATTTAAATAGGAGAATTGTAATTCCCCTTAAACACACTACAGATGAGTTTGGTAGGGGTGATTTAATAAAGGAATACGAAGACGGTGTTATAGATACACTATTAGACCTTAAAAGGGATTATGAAGTCACTCAGTATAGTCACGATTATTTTCCTGGAGACAATAAAAATCCCGTAGACCCTAGTCCGAATACTTTTTACGATTTTAATTTTGGTAATTTAATTAACACGAATCCATTAACACTAACCTATCCTTTGACACCATTAGCTAGTGGAGGCTTTAATTCAGATGGTGTAGTACCTTGTTTAGGGCCTAGACTAGAAGCTCTATATCCGACTAATGCAGAAGCCACCATATATTCTCCTTATGACCCTTCCAATATTACCACTTGGTACGGTTATGATAATCAAGGATTTACACCAGAACAAACATATCGAAATGAAAAAAGTTTTGTTAAAAGTTTTTTTAAGTTAGACTTATATGATAGCCCATTAAGAAACGAACAAAAATTACTTATATCTTTAATTTTAAGTCCTCTTAAAGGAGAAAAAATATTTAGACCCACATTGGATTTATCTTGTCCATCTGACGGAAAACCAGACGGCAGATACAATTGTAAACCTGAAGGAGAAAAATACGTAGTTAAACCGTCTTTTACTTTAAGTCCTATAGATAACAGTGAAGGTTATTACATTTATTGGTTAAAAGAAGAAAGTTTTATTAAAACGACTGTCTTTTATATGTCAGCAAAATTTTACAATGGTAAAAGTGGTGAAGTAACACAGTTTTTAAATAAACCACAAAACACCTTGTCTAACCCGTTTGTTTTCAAACCAGAAGAAAATTTTTATTATAGGGTTAATTTAAATAGAGATAGATTCACGTACAGTGTTTTTAACACACAAACCAACTCAAGAGTGGGAACTACTGCAGATAATCGAATAAAATTTTATCAATACTTTAATTCACCATAATGGAAGATTATAAATTTAAAATTAAAAGATTATTTTACCCTGGAGAAACAGAAGCTCTAAGTCCTGCTTTACCATCTACTTATATCTCTCAGACTTCTAGTGGAGTGCCAACAGGACAAAATTGTGGTAATTGTTATTTTAATAACAACGGTTATTGTAATTATTGGAATGCAGAAATTAGAGAAAATTATTGGTGTAAAAAATGGGTAGACCCACAGACAAGTCAAAATGAATTACCAGAATCACCACCTTGTTTAACAGGATTTACAGTTCCTATTATAATAACAGAAGATTTTAATGACATTGGTGTTTACACACCGTTTGACGGTTTAGTTATACAAAGAAATGTGATTAACAATTTTTTATATACAGCTGATAATTTATTAGTTACGGTTACCAATACCTCAGATACAGAATTTAAAAGATTTTTAACTTTTGGTAGTTTTAACGTAGATTGGGGTGATGGGAGTACCGATGTTATGAACAGTAACCCCGCAAATGTTACTCACAGTTACTCTACCCCTGGAGAATATAAAATAACTGTAAGTCAAGTAAATCCCTGGGGTACTACTAAAATAAGTAAAATTATAAATTTACCTTATACCACTCAAGTCAATATACCTAACGTTTTCGGAACTGTAGAAATTAAACCACCTAACGTAGGTTCACCCATAGCTTGTATGGAAATACCACAAAACTATATTTACAGTGGTGATAGTAATCCTGATGTTTACGACTACTTTAGTTCTAATTACGTACAAACTCCATTTAGTGTGACAGGCACAACAACTAATAATACATTAGGAATGTTTCAAAGTTACGGAGATGGGTCCTTACCACCTATTGGACAAAATGTTGCATTAACTGAAGAATCGGAAGGGTTCATCACTGAAAGTAACGAAAAATATACCGCATATACGATTAATCAAATTAACTACACAGCCTATAGTTTTAATGATGTGTACTTTGCAGCACAAAGTAATGGTTGGAATGTAAACAATCTAGAATGGGAATGTTGTAATGAGGAAGAATATGTGTTAGGGTGTGACTGTAAAGAATTTGGGAAAACAATACCTAAGGGTTCTTGGGACCCAAATATAGAATATGTACAAGGTACCACCGTCGCTTATGATGGTTGTTGTTGGTATTGTCAACCTAAGAACGCTTTAATTTTTTCTTGTAAATCTACTCCTAATTATGGTAGCCCTGAATGGCAAGCATGTCTACCTTGTAAGGATGAACGTAAGTCTTCTAATGTTGGAATTACTTCTAATGAGGAGATATCAGAATATAATCCAGCTATCAATTTACAAATGGATGAAAAGGTTTACTACCAAGGAAACACATATACATTTAAAGGTACACGAGTTATAGATGTTACAACTAATATTCAAACCCTAGTTGAGGGTTGTCCTAGTTGGATAGACTTAACTTATGTGGACTCTAATACTCAAGATATAGTACCCTACCAAGACTCAGACGGTGTAGTGTGGGCGGGTGGTTATACAACCAACCCTACATTTAATTTGTCTCATTGGGAAAATATTTCGGGAATAAACTTATTAACGTATTCGTTATGGCAATAAATTTAATAAAAAATGGCTGGTAAGAACGATGGAAAAGGAAATCCTTGTGGTGCTTATTACCCTGGTTCGGGGGTAGTTTCATTACCAAATGCCAATAGTAAGTGTGCAGGTAATACCCAGAATGGTCATAAAGGATTTAACCTAAATAATGACGGTGCTTCTAGAGGATTCTGTTGTGATATGATGTCGAGAATAGATGATACTGCACAGTGGAAATATTCGTATAATTATGTCCCTTTTGTCACCGCTTTCGCGATTGGAGGAAATTGTAAAGGATGTCCCAACCAAGTTTGGAGACCACACGTTTCAAAAAAAAATAGTGGTACTGGGAATAATAGACAACCATGTAAATATCTTCTCGGTGCTGGTTGGAAAAAGAGCTGGCATCAATGTTATTTTGGTTTAAATAACGCTTTTGGATGTACTAACCCTAATTCATTTGGAATTATAACTAATAATACAGCTCCAGGAAGTAGGGGTTATATTGGTTCACCCAACGGAACATGTCAGTCAAATTGTATGCAATTAACACAAAGTTATTTTGAAGATTGGGCTGTTTCAGGTATTAATACTTCATTAGCTGACTACCCACCTTGTAATTTTAGTCGAGAGGCTTATTTTGATTGTGAACCACCCGAATATGACAGTAATGGTAGTCCTGGTGCTTCTGGTAGTAAATTAATATGGACTCGTTCTGGTAGTAGGGACCCCAACAATCAATCAAAATCTACTCCAATCTATATAGACGGAGTGGAGTATAAGCTAAGTGGACAAAATGGATTTAGGGGTTATCTACACCCACAAATGAGCGTTGGTAACGCTTGGGGTCAAAAAGGGGGTCCAACAAATACAACTCCTCATTTGTGGCACAGAAAAAGTGGTTTTGATATAACAGCTGCAGGTGGACCTACTAGTAGTTTTATGGACTTTGACGGTTGTTGTACATTTGTTAGTTTTGGATGTAAAGACCCTAATTTCGGTAGTTATAGTTCCCAAGCATTATTAAATTGTGATGGAAAGTCTCAAACAAATCAAGCGGATTCAAGTGGGAACTGTAGTGGTGGTGCTGGTACTTGTTATGGTAGTGGATTTAATTGTAGTGCGTGTATTAGTACAGTTACAAATACCTACGACCCAGCATTAATAACCCCTGGAACTTATGACCCAGAAGACAGTGATACTTGTTATCAAGAAACGTGGGACGCTTGTGGTGGAAGTGGAGAACTTTCTCAAGGGGCGTGGAGCCAAATGATTTCAAATAGACCTAAATCTGATTTATACGATTATGGCCGATTTTGGGATAAAGCTGGTAATGATGTAACAGATGGTGGTGATAAACCACTTTGCCAGTGTAACAATCAAGGTTGTACACTACCAGGTGCCTCTAATTATTCACCATTAAATACTTTAGATTGTGAAGGTAATGCGATTAACCCCAACGGAACAAATGATGTGTCGTGCTGTACCTTCCAAGAGTTTGGGTGTACAGACACCACCTTTAATAGTGGAAATCAAAATAATTATTTTTGTACTATAGATACTGGACCTGGTAATGCACCAGATAACTCTAATTTTTGTATGGACCCAGCTACAGGCCAACCCTGTGCAGACCCGTCTTTAAATGTTTGGAATTGTGGACCAGGTAGTGGAGTCTCACCTTTAGGTGGAATACCATTAAACCCTAATTTACCTAACGGTGGATTTGTACCTACCAACCCGGTAGTTTCAGTAACAGATGACGGTAATTGTGAACAAATTACTGTTCCTGGTTGTAGAGATGATGGTGGAGTGTTAAACGGTGGTACTTGGCCTTCTCCGCAGTATCCCGGATTTTCATCTCTAAATTTTAATCAAGACGCTACAATTCACGTACAATCTGAATGTATATATGGGTTTGGTTGTGTAGACGTTCTAGCTGAAAATGTGTTACCCAATACTTCTGGTATAGACACATCTGTTTGTGGTGGAATTAGCTTACAAGATAAAGCAAATGAAGTAAATTTAAGTAACCCCACACTTCCACAACCAGTAACCGCAAGTTTTGTTTTAGATAATTTAATTCCCGACATAACTTGTTGTGACTATAGTATCCCAGGTGAAGGCCCTGGTTGTACCGACCCTAACGCTTTAAACTATAATCCATTAGCTAATATCGATGATGGAAGTTGTATATACAATATAGAAGGTTGTACAGACCCCAACGCGATAAATTTCAACCCTAACGCAACGTTAGATGATGGTAGTTGTTTATACTCTTTAGACTTTCCAGAAGAAGGAACTAATTTTTTAGATGGTTCTTTAGTAGAATTATGTAGAGAACCTTTAGTAAAAGAAGAAGTATTAATGAACGTTTGCCAACCAACAGAAATACAATCAGAAGTATTTATTGAAAGAGGTAAACAATCAGTGTTTGAAACAAATCAAAGATTGGGTGAAGTTACAACAATTGGTGGACTTATAATTTATGGTTATGGGTTTTATAACATAAAAGAACAAATATAAAATAAAAATGGCTTTAGGTACTTACGGAATTAAAAGATTGTCAGACGTTTCACCTGAAAATGTCGAGATACTATCATTGTACACAGAATCACGAGAATCTGTAGCAAATGCTACAATAAAAAAATTAGACGCTAAAAGTATACTGACACCATACTACCACAATGCTGAAACAGGAGGAAATACTGGTATTGAACTATTAGGTGGGATGTATAATTTAAGATTACCCTTTAATGATTTTAGTAGTAAAGGTATATACAACCTTATCATTAGACCACTAGAAATTAGAACTACAATTACTGATTGTGGAGTACTTTCTTCATTACCTAACGTAAAAGGATTAGTGTTTGACTTAAATAATGTTCCTAGTGAATCTAGAAATAAATTTGTTAATAATGGTTTAGTGGGGTATAGAATTGAGTATTTAAATGAAGACGGTACTAAAATACCTAATTTTTATAGGTTAATTACTTCTTCATTTTTTTGTGAACCTATAACTCAAAATTTAACAAATAGTAATCAAAAAGCTATTAGATACCGATACATTAACGGAGGGAGTAACCTTTTATTTTGTACACTGACACCAACATCAGCTCCTTCAAATAAACCCACCGCTTTACCTTTTATAGGTCAACCAGCACAATCAGTCATAATAACTAATACTCATTTTAATCCAGTACATATCGAAATAGAAATGGTAGATTACGATATAGATAGTTTAGGTATAGCTTTATATGGTAATCAAACTAAATCACTTAGTGACGGAATCTACACTATTTACGATAGTAGTAATAACATTTATAAACAGTATAATTTATACGAAACAAGAGACCAATTTGGAGCACCACTATATGAGGTGAGACAAGATAGAGGTAATAATATAGACTTTACAAAAGCGTTTAATAATATTGCACAACAGTAATGTCAGGACTTTACAACAACAATAGTAATCCTATCCCAGGAAATGGGGCAGATGTATTTGGAGACAAATTGGTGGGAAATCAATTTGTTGATGGTACATCTCAATTCACTTTAGGAAACTTTAGTATCACAAGTAATTTCACACAAAAAAACTCTAGAGACTTTTCTTTAGGTAATTTTTCTGAACCTATAAATTTAGAAACTTTACAAATTACAGATATTAGTGAGTCCAAATTACTAGCCTCTAACAAATTAGAAGTTTTTATAAAGTTTGATAGGAGTAAGGTTAGTAATTACACACTTTATGGGTCTCTAAGAGAAAGGTTAAAAGTAGCGGTACAACAAGTTATTAGAAAATTCCCCGCGTCCATGAAGTTTGACCAATTTAGAACTTGGGCAGATTTCTTAAGTGGAGAAACCGCAACAAATATTACTTTTAATCCTAATACAAACGAAACTAATTTAAACTTAAATTTATATACACTATTCAACCCATTCGGTTTGGAGTTTACTCAAGCTTCACTAATACCTACAGGTGATGAATTTAATGAATTGAGAAATTTACTTTTTTCATTTAAAAAATACTCATTATATTTAAACAATGTACAATACCCTTTAACTTTTATTCAAGCTACTTCTGGTAATACTAATTTAGGTAGTTTAAATATAAAAGTAACAGGAAACCCATTTAGTGGCCAATCTAGTACAGTAGATACTTTTCATATTAAACCAAATACATTAACTATAGAAGAAAGTTTTGATTCTTTAGAAGATATAGAAAAGTTTTTAGTAGAAAGAAAAAGTAATCCAATATATACTGCTAAATTTCAACAACCCCAAGAGGGAGCTAATGGTGTAATAGTAAAAGGTAAAACGTTCATCACATGGCCTAGTACTGAGGATGGTAATATAATAATTAGTGGTTCTCTTTTTGATGCTTATCTTAGTCAATTATTTGATGTTGCTGATACCTTTGATTCTTACAAAACAAATTTAGTTTCTAGATTTTTAACTACTGCGGCATTTAAAGAATTTGACACTTATGATGAAAAAGTAGATAAAATTTTAAAAATTTACGGTAGAAGTTTTGATGATGTAAAAAAATATATTGATGGTCTCGCTTATATGACCAACGTAACTTACGATAGTCAGAATAACGTACCTAATGAGTTATTAAAAAACTTAGCTCAAACACTAGGATGGGGGACTCCTTCAGCAATTAAAAACGAAGGATTTTTAGATACTTTATTTAAGAGAAACGAAAACCCAGAGTACCCATCACAGGGTGTAAGTCCTACCCCTTCAGAACTAGATTTTGAATTATATAGAAGATTATTAGTTAACACGGCTTATTTGTTCAAGAGTAAGGGTACAAGAAGAGGTATAGAATTTATGTTAAGGTTTGTGGGAGCACCTGAAGCATTAATAGAATTTAACGAACATGTTTATGTTGCAGGACAACCTATGAACATGCAAAAATTTAAAGAGTTTGAATTAAAAATATCTGGAGGAACATATACTGAAGAACAACCAGTACTCCAAACCTATTTTTCCGCCGCGACAAATTCTTTCCCACCAATAATTGTTACAGGATTTAGTCAGGGTTATGAAACTATAACTAAGAATACTACTGTAAATCCCAGCGCTTTACCAGTAGATAAAGACGGATATCCCACAATTCCTAAATACGGGCCAAACGCTTACTTCCAAGCTGGTGCTGGTTGGTTTGAAGAAACTACAGAACACACAGGAAAAGAAGTAGTGGATTTTAACACTTCAGTTTTTACTGGAAATACACCGTTTATTAAAACTAAATTAAATAAATTTACATACGGTGAACCTTATTTACAACTTTATAGAAAATTTCCAGATTCTAAACTAGGTTTTCCCATTGTTAGAACTGTAGACAATAAAAAATCTTGGGTTAAAAAAGATAGTAACGATTTTAGATATTTAAATCTTGCTGATAGAGGAACTAACTACCAGACTAAAAATGATAAGTTAGTTATTAATGTAAAAAATGTAGACGTATTTTTAAATGTAGGCCAAGGATTAGAATGGGATGTTTGGAATCACTCAAGGAGGTATAGTTGTCCTTTTGGTCCTAACGCTTTAAGTTCTCCATATCCTGGTGTAGGAGGACCTGATTGGACTGAAATTTTAGCTGACGCAACTAAACTATCATTTTTTGAATTTGCACAAAAATTTTGGACTGTTTTAATAAATGTTAAAAACAGACAAACTATAGATGACGGACACGCAGGTGGATATCCAACACTGTTGAGTATTTACCTAGATTATATGAATAGTGACCAAACTTGTGGAATACCAAGTAATAAGTACACTTATGAAAAAATGATTGAGTATGTGGAAAATATGGGTGACTATTGGATTAGGTTATTAGAACAACTTATACCAGCTACCACTATATGGCAAGGTGGAGTAAAATATGAAAATTCTATTTTTCATAGATACAAATACTCTTATAAACATGAACCATTGTGTGAAGATTTAGATTGTTTTGGTTCATTTGTCAATTGTTGTTACCCAATTACTAATGATGTTTTGGTTAATGCTTTCTTAGATTGTGGTGGTTTAGAATTTTCAGGAGCAACTTGGCAAAATAAAATTACTCTAGGTGGCACTGTTTATACAGGTAACACTTACTATAGTAGTACTACATTATATGACATCCCGAGTACTAATGTTTGGTTAGATGATATGGTAGGTATATTAAGTGGTATTACCCAGGATGTAACCGACCCCAACCATAATCTTACATATTATTTAATTAACGATAATAATACACCTACGGGGATTCAGATAGACCAACCCAATTGTGTTGTTATTCAGGGACCTTGTGGAACTGGACAAGAGGTTTGTGATTGTCCTCCAGGGTATGAATATGATACTGTAAGTGAATTATGTGTAGCTTACACTGCAAGTACTACAACTTCAGGTCAAACTATTAATAAAGCTGGTGGGAATAATAATTATAGTTCATTAGGAGCACGTTTTTGTATACCAGGTAGTTATACTACTTGTGGAACTGGAGCACCAGCTTCTAATTTTAATGTTATTGGGGGTGTTTCTAATCCTTTTTGGGATGCTAATGGAACCACTACAGGGGGTAGGTTAAATCAAGTAGGGGTAAATAGTGCTAGTATGATAGGAAGTACTGACTTCTTTGGTTTTTCTAGATGTATAGAGGTGGCAGAAGAAGGAGAATATTTATTTGCTCTTGCAGGGGATGATGAGATACGAGCAACTCTTAACGGAGTTCAAATAGTTAACAACCCATGGAATGGAGGACTTAGTTCTAACAATTTTAGGTATTGGTGGGTATGGCCTGTTACTTTAAATGCTGGTCAAAATACGTTATTATTGGAAGGAGCAAATGGATTTGCAACTGGACCTACTTCATTTGGTTGTGAAATTATTGGTCCTTTTAGTGCGGGTACATTTACGGTCAATACAGATTTTGACATCTTCTCCACCCAAGCTGGTATAGATACTTACACCGCTAATACTATTTTTTCTAGTATAAATGAAGTAGGGAATACCTTTAATACTGAGACTAATACGTGTCCTTCTGGGTACACCTATGATGTCTGTACTGATTCATGTATAAAAACTACTGAACCTGGATGTACTACATATCCTGATGGTGAAGATGCATGGAATTTTAATAATGGTTCTGACCCCCACACATTTAAGACGGAAATTTGTTTAAATATAGAAACTAATCAAGTATCACCTACACCAGATAAAGATATATGGGTATTTTACTTATATAAAGAAATAGGTCTAGCTCAAACTAATGCTGCTAAAGTCGCTGTAGATAATTGGGTTAGTAGTTTAGGTACGTCCTACACAGGACATGTATACCATTTACCTGTTATAAATAATAGATGGTTAAGTTGGGCATCTTTACCTAAAAGTGGAGGCACAATAACTATAGGTACCGGTTTATATTTTAATAATTTTACATTACCACCAGGTAGTGGAGGTTCTAATTACACTATAGACCCTAACGTTAGTGATGACGTTTTAATGATAGGCATAATTCCTGATAGTCGTAAATCATATCACTCGGACCAAGATTTCAACAGTTGTGGTTTCCGTACCCCACAAAATGATATTAGTGACTGGAGTTATATTACTACCCAGCCAACCTCAGAGTATCAAACAGACTTTACGGAATTTTCAAATGTATTTAATAACTATAATAGTTTTCAAGCGTTTATATATCCTGTAATTACAGGTAAACCCGTACCACAAACCACATTTACATTCCCTTTACATATTTATGGTGCTTTATCTACATCTACTGTTTTACCAGCAGACTTAGTAGAGAATCCTACTGTCACAGCTTTAGGTGGTACTTTATCAGCAATTACATTTTCTAACCCGTATACTGCTCTTACAGCTACTAATTTATCCACAGGGTATAGTGGTCCTGGTCTAGAAAACTTTGGGTTTGGTGCAAGTTATGATGCGGGAACTAATATGTGTGGTGGGTTAACGTGTAGTGATTTAGCATTTAGTAATACCTGTACTTCACAACCCCCATTCGGTACATTTGACCCTACGTATTTTTACACTAACGGGATATTTCAATCTCAGTTAGCTCAATTTTTAGGTTCTAGTGCCACAACAACTTCTAATATTTGTGAAATATGTGTACCTATTTGTTATAATGACGAATTTATAGATGTTAATCTATATGACTCATCAATATCTTACAATTACAATGATAAGGTATTAGATGCCCAAGGTAATGTGTACGTATGGAAAGGTAACGATAACTCTTTTACTGGACTACCATCAGTAGATAGTGAATGGATTTTATTGGGACCTATTGACGCTATACCATTTTTAGGTGGAAATAATTTTACTGAAGGTGAAGACTGTGATAATTTTGATGAAGTTATTGAACCACCAGAGGTTACTGGAACTACAATAACTACCAACCCTGAAATATTCAAAGACGGTATTTTTAATGTTGGTGGACAAGACTGTTTCGTATCAACGTACAATCCATGTGAAGAATTGGTGGACCCATGTGCTTGTGACGCAACTTACGGAGAATTTGATGTGTCTAGTACTTTATTTGAACTAGGTGATGTGGTTTGTTGTCCAGGTATTCCATCGGAAGGTATAACAGAAAGAAAATGGGTACGTACTGATAATTTTGGAGTTTGTAGAGACGTAGCATTATTTATCCCATCCTTATGTGGGGAAGAACCAAGTATACCTAAGTGTTGGAGTTTATGTGACGATGAGACCTCAGGTGAAAATAGAACCAGTGGGGGTAAGTCGTCTAAAGAACACTTTTCCCGACCAAATAGAGTCCCATCATTAATAGTTAACGATATTGTAGACCCATGTGACCCAGAAGAACCTACGGAACCAACAAACAGTTGTTTGGATTGTGGTGATGGAAATGTTAAGTCAATGATGTTAAATTTGGATTTTTATGATATACCACCTAATCAAGTTCCTCAGAAAGTTTTAGATTTTGCTCAAAACGAAGACCACTTAGGTGAAATAAGTGGTCCAGGTACCATATCTAGTAATAAAAATCCATTTAAAAAAGCTAGAATCAATTTATGTTGTTTAACAGATAAGTTAATTCACTATTTTAGGGTGTATAATAGAATCGGTCCGGTACCTACTAACCCACAAGAGATTAGTTATGGTCATGTAGAAGTAAATTACGACATTGACCAAAACACTATCGTTGAATTTTATTACCAACCAGGAAGATTTGGTCTTGGTGGGGATAGAGACATGATTGATAAGTTATTTATGTATATACCACCATCCACTAACCAAATACAATCAACGCCACCCACTATAGTAGATAATCCATCAGTTGGCAATTCATTATCAACACAAAATATAACGTTTTCGTCATTTTTTAATTCCTTAAATGAAATATGTGTTCAAATAGGTAGAAGAAATTCACAACAACAATTGTCCTTTTTTAAACTTAGAAGGTATCCAGATAGTTCGTATTTAACAGATAATGGTACAGGTACTAATAATGCTGAAAATAATGATATATTTGACCGTTATTGGGCACTTGACCCGAAATCTTTGGACGGTCAAGGACTCTATGGTGCGATGAGTACAAGAGAAATAATTTATGTTGTAGGTTCCACTGAAGGTCCTATAGATTTACTAAGAAGTAACGCATATAGGTATAACTGGGAAATGAAAATGTCCTGTAAAGGTAGTGAATACCAAGACATAATCTTTAACCCTAGTATGATAGAAAATTCTCAACTATACACTAATGGGGATGTACCATTTTCTCTGGGTTGTGGAACAGATACAAGAACACCACTAGTTAACCAAAATGAATCTAGTAATAGGGTTCCTGTAAGAATAGCAGATTTAACAACAAAAGGTAATACCTTTAATATACCAGTAGAAAAAGCTATGGAAGAAGCCGGTGTAAATAAGGATATCTTAAAAAATTACGAAGTACGTAATAGTGAAATGTATATAATAAGTAATACAAATCCTTTAACACAAAGTAGAAATATAGAATATAATAGTCCTGTGACAATTACTAACACAAACGGACCTACCAGTGAAATTTTTGTAGAAAATAATAGAAAAAGAATAAAATTAGGTTGGTTAGATAAAGTAGCTAAAGGTAGTGAGAATAATCTCATCATAGAATTTGTAAGTAATGAAAATAAATCTAGATTTTCTCAAGACATTAAACAAAAATCAGTAGGTAATGGAGTATTGACCTTACCTAATGAAGAAGAACTCCCATCATCTAGGAATACGAGAGGAGAGGATAATGTTAGTTTCTATAACTCAACAGACAATAGAAGTTTAGATATTAGAGTTAATGACCCAAATGAACCAACCCCTAGAAAATATGTGACTTACACTGATTTAAGAGATTGGGCAATTAATAGTATTGGTGAAATTAAAGATTTAAGTAATAAACAAATTTTATATAC
>TARA_R100000697_G_scaffold44991_4_pt1 | contig 47682 bp, 55 predicted proteins | sample TARA_R100000697 | Tara Oceans TARA_R100000697 (sample SAMEA2622788) | marine metagenome | biome: marine biome (ENVO:00000447); feature: surface water layer (ENVO:00002042); material: "saline water (ENVO:00002010), including plankton (ENVO:xxxxxxxx)" | depth 5 m
GATCGCGGTATTGACCTGAATCGACTTGTGGTTGTCAACGTTGTGACCATTGAAGACTTCCGTGGCAAAGCCCTGAAAGCGGTGGATCTATACTTAAAAAAACCTGAAGAAGAGCGTGCCCCTTGCATGTTTGTGTTAGACTCTCTAGGTATGCTTTCCACGGAGAAGGAGATCACTGACGCCCTCAACGACAAACAAGTCCGCGACATGACCAAATCACAACTGGTCAAAGGTGCATTTCGCATGATCACCCTCAAACTGGGTCAAGCCAACATTCCTATGATCGTTACCAACCACACTTATGATGTCATCGGCGCTTATGTCCCTACAAAGGAAATGGGAGGAGGCAGCGGACTCAAGTATGCTGCTTCTACAATCATCCATCTCAGCAAAAAGAAAGAAAAGGATGGAACGGAAATCGTCGGAAACCTTATCAAAGCTAAGACTGCTAAGTCTCGTCTGAGTAAGGAGAACAAAGATGTTACGGTGCGCCTGTATTACGATGAGCGTGGTCTTGATCGATATTATGGTCTTCTTGAGTTGGGAGAACTCGGTGGTCTCTGGAAAAATGTGGCAGGTCGTTATGAAATAGGCGGCAAAAAAGTTTATGCAAAGGCGATCCTCAAGGATCCTGAACAATACTTTACTCCCGAAGTCATGGAGAAACTTGATGAAATTGCAAAACAAGAGTTTCGTTACGGGTGATTTTATCAAACTGTATGAAGACGCCTTGGGTGAAAAAGAGTGTGACATTCTGATTCAGTTTTTTGAACAGAGTCATGCGAAAGAAATAGTAAAGAATGGAGGAACTCCAAACTTTACTCAACTGAATATCAACAAGAGTAATCCACAACTAATTGCACAGTTGTCACGGGTTACTCAAACCATCTTGTCTCTTTACAAGAGAGAACTATCAGAGTACACTAGATGGTATCCTCCGAGGCTTTTCTTGGAGGAGTTTCGCGTAAAGAAATATCATTCCAGAACTAAAGACAGGTTCGATCCACACGTCGATGTGCAGGACCATGCTTCTGCAAGAAGATATCTTGCATTTCTCTTCTATTTAAATGAAGATTTTAGTGGTGGGGAAACTGAGTTCCCGCATCACAGTAGAAAAATTATACCGAAAACTGGCTCGGTGATTGTCTTTCCCCCAACTTGGCAATATCCCCATGCAGGATTGAAAGTCAAGAAAGGAGTTAAGTATATTATGTCAACCTATTGTCACTACTATTGATGGACGAACGTATCGAAACTACAATCCTGAGGAGTCTCGCTCATAATGAGGAGTACTCTAGAAAGGTATTACCTTTTATCAGGTCTGAATATTTTACAGATTATACTGAAAAAGTAGTATTTGAGGAGATCTGTAAATTTATCTTTAAGTACAATAAACTTCCCACGCAAGAAGTACTCCGTGTTGAAGTTGATGGTCGTTCGGATCTCAATGAAAACTCCTACAAAGATGTCACTAACTATGTGAATAATCTGGAGAAGACTGTTCTGGACTTCACTTGGTTGAGTGATATTACTGAAAAGTGGTGTAGGGATAAAGCAATCTATCTTGCTCTGATGGAGTCTATCTCCATCGTTGATGGTAATGACGAAAAGAAAACTAAGGATGCAATTCCTTCAATTCTATCGGATGCACTTGCAGTTAGTTTTGATACTAACGTAGGTCATGATTATCTTCAGGATTATCAAGAACGATATGATTTCTATCATCAGACTGAAGAGAAGATTCCTTTCGATCTGGAGTTCTTTAATAAGATTACGAAAGGTGGTCTTCCTAACAAGACATTGAACATTGCACTTGCTGGCACTGGTGTTGGTAAGTCTTTGTTCATGTGTCACATGGCTGCATCTTGTCTCTTACAAGGTAAGAATGTTCTCTACATTACTTGTGAGATGGCAGAAGAAAAGATCGCAGAACGCATTGACGCTAATCTTTTGAATGTCAATATCCAAGAGATTCAAAACATGCCTAAGTCAATGTTTGAAAACAAAGTAACCAACTTGAGTAAAAAAACTCAAGGTACTCTTATAATTAAAGAGTACCCCACAGCTACTGCACATAGTGGACACTTTAAGTCACTTCTTAACGAGCTTGCACTTAAGAAGTCATTTAGACCTGATATTATTTTCATTGATTACCTTAATATATGTGCTTCCTCACGATATCGCGGTAATCTTTCTGTCAATTCATATTCGTATATTAAGGCTATTGCAGAAGAGCTTCGAGGGTTGGCTGTTGAAACAAACGTCCCTATCGTATCTGCCACGCAGACCACTCGCTCTGGTTATGGCAGCTCTGATGTTGAGCTTACTGATACTAGTGAATCCTTTGGTCTCCCTGCTACTGCTGATCTTATGTTTGCCCTTATTAGCACTGAGGAACTTGAATCACTTGGGCAGATAATGGTTAAACAGTTGAAGAATCGATACAATGATCCTACGATGAATAAACGATTCGTAGTTGGTATTGATCGTGCTAAGATGCGTCTGTATGATTGTGAGCAATCTGCACAGGCTGATATTCTGGACAGTGGTCAGGATGAAGAGTACACTCCTCAAGAAAAGAGTTCTGGTCCTAGGAAATCATTTGAAGGATTCAAATTCTGATGAAATTAAAAAAGGATGTCATCATTAATGATGAACGTCAATCTATTGATTGGCATAAAACCTTTTTCTTAGAAAGATATCTTGAAAAAGTAAATCCTCTTGACTTTAAAAACATTATTGAACTTGGTGCATATGATTGCAAAGAGTCTTTAACTTTTACAAGACTTTTTCCGAATGCACATATTACATCATTTGAGTGTAATCCAAATACTCTACCGATTTGTAGAGAGAATAGTGCGAAGTCAGATCGCATTACACTGGTGGAAAAAATGGTTACCGACAACCCAGGAGATAATAGATTTTATATTTGTGAACAGGGACAATCTTCAATGCTTATCCCATATCAAGAACATAAAATAACTTGGGTTCCTTCCATATCAATGAATGAATATTTGAATGACGATCCTATTGATCTAGTTTGGATAGATGTTCAAGGAGCAGAGACAAATGTTCTCCGTAGTTTTGGTAACAAAATTAATAACGTTGGATTAATCTATTGTGAAGTGAACATCAGATCAAATAGATATGCTGGCAACTCCACACTAAAAACAGTAACAGAACTACTTTCTAATTTCACTGTCTCAGATTATATGCATCTTAACGAAAATGAAGTGCATGTGATCTTTGAATCAAAAACTTGACTATTTGACCAATCACGACTATACTAAACAAAAATGAATCAAACTATGACCAAATCTGTTGATTTTCAAAAGTACTCCGAATTTGTAAACGCAGTTACTTCTGATGCTTCTACTGATTTTCTTGCTCTATCCGATCGTCTAGTTGAACTGGATGAGAAGGGTGCAAACATTGAACGTCTCCTTACTGCTGGTGTTGGTATCAATGCTGAGGGTGGAGAGTTCCTTGAGATTGTCAAGAAGATGATTTTTCAGGGCAAACCTTTCAATGCAGACAACAAAGAACACATGATCATTGAACTTGGTGATCTGATGTGGTATGTTACTCAGGCGTGTATGGCACTTGAAGTGTCTCTCGATGAAGTAGTTGCACGTAATGTAACCAAACTTGAGAAACGTTATCCTGGTGGTTCCTTTGATGTTTACTATTCCGAAAATCGCGCTGAGGGTGACCTGTGATAAATCTTGAGATGAGTATGCATGATGCAGTTGTTTTACGACATGCTCTTTTCATGTATACAAAAAATCATCCAGGTTTCTTCTCCGATGAACATATTCTGAAAATTAGAGAATTATCCCAACAGTTAGATAAAGAAATTGGAAGAGAATTTGAAGAGGTAAACTCATGAAAGACTTTAAAGTTCCGTTTGCTATCGTATCATTTTTATTAGTTCAGGGAGCGGGTGCAGTATGGTGGGCATCTCAAGTTGACGGAAGAGTCAGAACTCTTGAATCGCAAAGTTTGAATATCGCCAGAGAAAATCGTAGGTACATTGAACAAGTAATTCAACCATCCTACGGAATCAGTAAAAACTGGAAAAATCAATACCATGATGAGTGGGTACTAAAAGGAGGATGGAAATGATTACTATTAATATGGATCTAAGAAGTGCTGCCGTAGTCAGGCAAGCATTGTTTGATGAACAGAAGCGGTATACTTACGATCCCAAATGTGTTCCAGCACGAATCGTGGAAATCCGTAATGTAATCAATGACCTTGATGAACAGATTGAAAGTGAATTAGAAACAGAAGAATAAAATAAATAGAGGCATTTGCCTCTTTTTTAATGCCTTCTTTATCTGGCAATTCTACTAATGGAACTCCCAATTGGGATAAGTATGTAGTAAATAATAATTATGCAACAGTAACATATACTATTGAAACAGAAACATTATTTTTTAAAAAACAGACAAACAATAAAGTAGATCATGTATGGGATCAACTGCCTCCTGGAACCAAATTGTCTATAACCAATTCAACAAAGGTTAATATTAGTGCATCAAGAGACACTGGAGTTACCCGTCAAATTACTTCTCAACCAGCTGCTAACGTTCAAATTGGTAACAAAAAGGGATATGTTCTAATCAATAAAATTAAAAAACCAACCAAAGCGCCAGATAGTGTTGAAAAAAGAACTATTTCCATGGCACAAACGGATCTTGATAAATTGAAAGAAAAAGCCGGTGTTGGTAAAAAACGAATCAGTGGTATTGATATTGAGGTTGATGGATTTGGTTTGATAACTGATGTTGCCACTGTAGAAAAAGTTCCAGAAAGAGTTAATGGTAGAGAAGCAAAGGCCGATATTGTTCTCAAAAATTCCAAGGGCACTAGACTGATTTATATTTCTCATAAAGCTGCTGGCGGTGCAAAAGCATTCCAACAATATGGTGGTATATCTGAGACTGCAGGAACTAAAGAAATGCCAGGATTAGTTTACAATAATCCTGAAGTTCAGAAGTTTTTGAATGACCTTTATTCACTTTATAAATCTTCTTTGGATGGCACTGGAAACAATTTAAATCCATTTGAAAAAGGTAAATTAAACGAGTCAAGATTATATCGACCAATAACAGACACAAAACTCATAAATCAGTCGGTGTTTGGTCCTGGTTTTGGTGGACCGTCTGGAATTGATAATGTAGATGTTATTGCACAGGGACCTTTTAAATTTAAACCCGTTATGAATCCTTATGGTGATATAATAATTACACTCAGTTGGGATCACTTTGATTATCGTGGTGGGGACATTAATGACTTCAATAGTGGTCAATATCAAGCTCTTTTAGTTTCAAGAAATGCTAGTGATAGAAGAACAAAAACCCCTCAGGGAGATATACCAGGAGTGAGAACGGGTATTTTTAACAAATCTTATCTATCGGGGAAGTCCATGCCTATCGATTCCATTCTGTGATCTGATAAATAACTACAGGTCACGATCCCCTGACTTAAATTAATAATGAAATCATTTTCCCAATTTCTTAAAGAAGCCGTAGAAACTTCTGCGTCTGCTCAAGCGAAGAGACTTGGGTTAGAAGGCGATGGTCATGGAGACTGGTATGACAAAGATGGAACTCTTGTCGCTAAAACTGTTAGTGGTAAGTTAAAGTTCTTTGGACAAGGTAAGAAGTCAAAAGAAGAGAACAGCAATGTAGAGAAACCTACGACATCTAAACCAGATGCTAAGAAATCAGTATCCACCCAGACTCAACCGAAAAAAGTATCTCCAGAAAAACCTGGAGATGCAGAGGAATCGCAAGAAAAATCAGAGTCTAATGGTGTCGTTATTGTTTTTGGTAGGTTCAATCCTCCGACCATCGGACACGAAAAGTTACTCAATAAAGCTGCACAAGAAGCAGAAAAAAACGGATATGAACTAAGAATCTATCCTTCGAGAAGTCAGGATAAGAAAAAGAATCCTCTAGACGCAACTGCTAAGATTGATTATATGCGTCAGATGTTCCCCAAGTATGCGGGTAATATTATTGATGATGCAAACTCTAAGACCATCTTCAATGTAATGATTGGTGCAAATGAAGAAGGTCATAAGAATATGAAGATCATGGTTGGTGCTGACCGTCTTGGCGAGTTCCAAGGTCTAAGTCATAAGTATAATGGTGAACTTTATAACTATGATAATCTAGAAGTAGTTTCTGCAGGAGATAGAGATCCTGATGCAGAAGGTGCAGAAGGTATGTCTGCATCAAAACTTAGACTTGCAGCGAGTGAAGGTGATTTCAAATCTTTTGCTAAGGGTGTTCCAAACACACTGAATAATCAGAAGAAAATGGAACTCTACAATACTCTTCGCAAGAGTATGGGTATTAGTGAAACTTGGGAAATTGCTCCAAAGTTTGACGAAGAGACTTTAAGGAATCGTTATATCAAAGAAGACATTTATTCCATTGGTACTGTTGTAGAAAATATCAATACTGGATTGAAGGGGAAGGTTTTCAGAAGAGGAACCAATTATGTTATTGCGGTTACTGAAGGTGATGTAATGTTCAAGTCTTGGTTGAGAGATTTGATCGAACATAATGATAAACCTCATGAAATTGGAACAGATGAATATAGAAAGTATGTTCAGAAATTAACTCCTGGTCAAAAAATTGCGAGATATAACAAAACTAAAGTTCCTCCCACTATGTCTGAAGAACCCATAAACCTTAGGGGTAGACGTTTTTTCGGTTTAGGTAGAAAGAATAAGGTTTCAGATTTCAATCATTTGAGATATGGTGGAGATGGATCAGAAGGTAATGCCGCAAGGAACACTAATAAAAAAGCTCCAGCATATAATTCTCAACAGATGCAATACCCTACGAGGGGACCAAGAAATATTCGCCTAAGAGGTCCTAACGCTCCCATAGATATCTGAGTAACAAATCCTATAAATAAAACATAGGCAGTCTCAGATTCGGATACATGAAAAGTTGGAATAGTTTTTCTAAAGAGCTTACCGAGAAAAAAGCTAAGAGAGATTACGACGGTGACGGCACCATCGAAACTGGTTCTAAAGAACATGCGGGGGTAGTTCATAACGCTATCCAACGCGCTAAGGGTAAAAAGGCCGACGGTCAAGATACTCGTAAAGAAGAAGTAGAAGGGTTAGAAGAAACCAAACTGGCAGATAAAGCATACTCTAGAGCAAGAGATGAAGGTGCTCAGAGACGCCGCACCAAAGAATATAAGGATGGTGGTAACAGAAGCACTACTCGTAAAGAGAAGGGACTGTATAGACTTGCCACTGCACAACGCAGACAAGATGCTGACCTAGGAAGACAGAAAGAAGTTGATAGGTCTTCTGGAATGGAAGGTCACATGAAGAAATCAGTTGCTAAAAAGGGTAAGTATGATTATGGTGCAGTCTTAGATAAGAAAGATCCTAAGAAAAATCCTAAGCACACTGCTAATAAAAGTACTAAAAAGGAAGAAGTAGAACAGTATGTTGACTTCCTTATCAACGAAGGATATGATTGTTCTCAACTTACATGGGAAGATGTAACTGCAGAGTATGAGTGTTTAGATGAAGGTCTACGTGATGCAGTAAAGAACCTTTTGGGTAAGGGGAAGAAAAAAGAAGAGAAAAAACCTGAAAGCAGAGGTGAACAACTTCGTAAGAAATATAATGTTGGACCAGATAAGTCTGATACTTCTGCTAAGATGCAAATTCTTAAGAAGACTCGTGCTAAGAAAGAAAGAGACCAAAAAGAGTTTGGTGGTTCAAGATACTCCAAGTCTGTTGCTAAGAAGTCTGCTGATGCACATGATCGTTATCTGAAAGGTGGTTATAGTAAGTATGGCGCTGATGATGCAAGAGGTAAGGGAAATAAAGCTCGTAAGCGCGCTGAAGCACTTAAGAAAGAAGAACTGGAACTCCAAGAACTTGACATCAAGGGTGCAGTGACTGGTGCTCTCGATAGAGGTTCCAAGTTCATGAAGAAAAATCCAGTTGGTAGAGCAATAGGTAATGTACTGAAACCAGTCGGATCTGGTCGTGGAACAACGCGCCCCGCTCCTGGTGCAAGACCTGGAACTCCAGGCGGTGGTGCAACAACTCGCCCAATGATGAATTCCCATGAACCAGAAGGTGATAACCTTCAGGAGAAACCAGGTGATGGATATCTTGGTCCAACACCAATTCCAAATCCTATTAGGATGGCAAAAGATGCGGTTGATGCAACTAATCGCAACAGCCAGAAAAAGGTTGATATGGTAAACAAAACTTTGGGACGTGGTTCTGCTTCAATGCCAAAAGTTAATTACTTCAACAAAGGTCCTAGTGCTGCGTCAAAACGGTATCTTGGTTTATCTTATGAACCAGAAGGTGGACTAGTAGAAGGTATTCGTGACGAAGATGCAGAAAAGGGAACCGAAGAAAGAAAGAAACGCCTTGAGAAAAAGCGTGGACACAAAGTAGATGATCATCCTGAGTATGCAAAAGAGTCCGCAACTCCTGGACAACCTGCAGAAAAACTGAAGACTGGACGTAAGATGTTCACCATCCCTGATGAGGAAAGATCTGCAGCTGCTGCACGTCTTAAAGAGAAGGCTAGAAAGAAGCGTGAAGAAAAAATGAAGGAAGAAGTGAAAGTTGAAACTCCAGTAGTTGAAGAAGCCGAATCTAAGGCACAACAAAGACTGATGGGTCTTGCACTCTCCGTTAAGAGAGGTGACACTCCAATGTCTTCCGTAACTCCACAAGTTGCGAAAATGGCTAGAGAGATGAAGGAAAAGGATCTCAAGGATTTTGCAGGAACCAAACATGATGGTCTTCCTGAAAAAGTCAAGAAGGAAGAACCAGAAGTTTCCTCACCTTTGGTTGAGTCTCTAGTTGAAAGTGCTGTACAAAGAATGACAGCAAAAGCAAGAAGAGAAACTGCCGCAGATAAAAGACTTAATCGTCAAGCTTCATCTGCACAGCAGAGAGCGGAGTTAAACGCAAAAAAGTAAAACCCTCTGAGAAACCTACTTCAGGTTCTCAGAGGAAATCTAGAGCTAGACCTCTTTCTGATGATGAAATAGAACAGAAGAAAAAACAGTCGGTTGGATTCCAAGCGACCAAGTACCGTTCTGATGCTTTGGTGAAGAAGGCTAAAATTGAAACAAAAGGGAAAATCAAAGGTGAAAAAATAAAGTCCGAAAGACAAAAAGCTAGATTAGATGATGCTAGGGCTAACAGAGAACGTAAAAAAGAAGAATCAAGAGAAAAAGAAAAAAAGGCCAGAGAACAGTTTAAAGATCAGAAAAAAGTAAAGAAGGCTGCAGATAAAGCAGAAAAAGCTCAGTCTGCTGCAGATAAACAGAAAGAAAAATCCAAAGCCTACGCAAGTGGCATGTCAAGTGGAAGTCTCAAAACCGCCTCTTCTACTGGTTCGGGAACAGGTCTAAGTGATACCGCTAGTGCAATGGCGTCTAACTTGGGTACTGTTGCTGTCAGAGCTGCAAACGCAGGTGCTGCGGTTGGTTCTGCAATTAGAGCAAAACAAAAACAAAACAAAGCAGACAAACTTGCTAAGAAGGCTAAGAAGAGAGAAAAAAAGTTTGACAAGAAATATAATGAAGAAGTCTTCTATGATTGGAGAGAAGAGTTTCTGCATGAAGTAGAAAAGAGAGGTGACAAAAAAGAAAAAAAGGTCATCGATGTAATGAGAGGAAAGAACCAAATTGAGTTCAATCCTGTTACTGAAGCAAATGTTTCAGAAGACATGAGTGGTATGTCCCAGAAGTCTGGCGACAAACGTCCTACAGATAAAGGTGCGGGTATGACCGCAAAGGGAGTCGCTAAATACAATCGCCGCACTGGTGGTAATTTAAAGACTGCTGTTACCACTCCACCTTCTAAGTTAGACCCAGACTCAAAGGCTGCAAAACGTAGAAAGAGTTTCTGTGCTCGTTCTAAAGGTTGGACTGGTGAAAGAGGAAAGGCTGCACGTCGTCGTTGGAATTGCTGATCGTTTATGAAACAACTGAATGAATACGATGAGGTTCTAAAAAAACCTCATCCTCTCTTTGTCTATAAAAATTATATTAACGATATAAAATTTCCAACCCGAGAAATCATTAAGGAAAACTCGGAACATAAAATATTTGCTAAACAGGCAACTATGGATCTTCCCGAAGGAGATGAGTTGTTTGTTTCTTTTTGTAGTCAAAAATATTTTGAGTCTGTTCTAAAAGAGTTTAAGTTATTTTCAAAAGTCAGACCAAAATTATTCAAAAAGGTAATTGATGGTGACTATGAATTTGGTAAGGATGTAAAAGTCAAAGCCGAATATTGTATTAATAATGCAAGAACTTACTTTGACAAAGAACCTAATATAAGAGAACCCGAAAATATATTTGATCTAATTATTTTTGGTGACGACGCTGTTGACTTTGAAATCCATGAGTTGGATATGAAAGGTAATGATGTCAACTTACAAAAGATAGAGTGTGAAAAAAATACTGCTATTTTATTTCCATTTGTTCCTTCATCTTGGCATCGACAGAGAATAAAAGAATTTGATGGAAAGAGTGTCAGGATAAGTTTTATTGTGGATGATTCGTTGCAAGAAATAAATCCAAAAATTTGTAGTCAAAGAGTTCAACAAAAAGCAAGCATCCTACCTAAAGATGAACAGGTCGGTGAAGATCTTGGTATAAAAAGAGAGGGAATATTCGATCCATGGGGAACTTACTTGTTTGATGATTATGTGAATTGGGATAATTATGTTGAACTAGAAAAAGACTTTCCTTCTTTTGAAAAAGTGATGCAGATACATGCATCTGGTAAAGATGTTGATGGAAAGTATGATTCAGTATTCGCTTCTGCTTTTGATGAACGAGTTGTGTTGAGTCCTATCTGGCAAAAATTTGTGAAATATCATACGAGTAAATTTTATTTCCAAGATATATTTGAAAAATTTGATGGTATTTGGAAAACTTGGAGACCCGAACTGAGAGAAAAAATTTATTCTAGAGATTATACTATAGGATATATGCACAGCAAGAAGGACACTGCAGAATCGGAAACTCCAGATATAATGTATGAACTTCTATTTACCCATGACCTTGAATGTATGAATCAACATGGTCTTCATGTTCATGTTGATAGGGATGATAAGGTGTTTCAGTCAATGATTTATTTCCGACATCCCGAAGACAGATGTAATGATGCAAATCTTCAATTACATCATTGTCATGAGTGGGGTAATTATTTTCCAGGAATTGTAGATAAAAAAGTTGATTATATTTCAAATAGATCTGTAACACTTCCATTTACACCAAAGTCATATCACTCCGTTTCTCCTGGTGATAGAACAGGAAATCCGTATACAAGAAAGATGGTTAACATTATGTTTAGAATTAGTCCAGATTTGCGTCAGTTAGATGGGGACTTTAGAAGATAAATAGATCGCTGACTATGAGGCACATAAGATGCTTGCATTTCTACTTCCTATCGCAACAAAAATCATCACTGATGCGGTATCGAAAATTCCTGATAACGAGGAACTAGGAGAACAGCTAATTAAAGTTTGTATTTTGATTCTTGAAAAAGCTGTCAAGTTAACCAAGACCGATATGGATGACAAACTACTGGCAAAGGTTGCAAAGGCAATCGAAGCCCGTTGAGTTATAAATATTCTTATACATAACGAGAAACTAGAGGGAATCAACATGTCTCTATGGGGTAACAAAGATACTGTCTACTCGACAGGTAATGTCACTACAATTACAGCTGGTGGTGTAATCACTGGTTCTGGTACAACCTTCTCCGCTTCTGGATTGGTTGAGGCTGGAATGATGATTACTCTCGGATCTAAGGGTGGCGGCGTCATTAAGTCAGTTGATTCCGATACTCAACTGACCCTTCACAGTGCTGCTGGTTTAACCGCAGGTTCTGGACTTACTCAGGCTTTCAACATTAGTGAAGCTCCTAAGTCTACTGCACTGGACAGCAACCATAATGTTAACGAAGTTTATGGTTCAAACGCTGCTGAGGTTGGTGCAGCCGCAGGTACAATTTACGAACACTCTCACGCGGGTTGGGTTGGTATTACCACCTATACCGATACACACGGAAACACCAGAACTAAGACTGAAGTCCTAGTTGCGATGAGTTCTATTGCTGGTGATGCAGCAGACGATTCTATCCTAGCAGATAGCTGATAAATGATTTGATTTAATATGCGATTTGATGAGTTGAACGAAGACAATTATGTAATGTTTGCCATTAAACATTATGAAAACCCTCATGCTGTCACACAAGATGACTTCTATGAGGACTTGAAACGGTTTAAGTGGATAAAGAGATTACTCAAGAGGTATCAGACAACTGGTATCTTGAAGTCTCACCTTCTCATCAACCATTTTATTATTTTGTATAATGTATTCGGGGAGGCTGCAACTCCACTTTTGTTCTTTAAAATTGATAGGGAGTTGTGGCCAGTTGTTAAGACGTTTGTTGTATATCTTGGTAGATTACCAGAATATCCAAAATCTGCATTACATGATATTCCTTTAGATGATAACTGTTTACAAGACTTAGATAAAATATGAACGATCGTATTCTTGATAAGTATATCGATATAGTCAGGAACCTCCAAGAGGAGGCTCCTGTAAATAGTGTTGGTGGTGGAAATATTGCGGGAACTAGGGAAGCGGGAGACGATCCCCCAGTAAAAAGAAAGAAAAAGTATATCTATCAGAAAGGTTTGCGTAAATGGTGGACATCTCTAACTAAGTAAAAATGGCATTCGGTCTTGGTAAATTAGCAGTTTTAGAATCAAAACTTGATATTTATGAAGATCTCTCTAAAGAGATGCTTGACAAATTAGAACGTGCAGTAGGAACTATTTCTGAGAATAGCAATAAGATTGCTATTATCTTAGAACGTCATGAAACACGTCTAGACGAGGGAGACAAATCTAATCAACTCATCATCAGAATGATTGAGGAGATGAAAGAAAAACAGACTAAAGACAATGAAGTCTTGCACGAAAGAATTTCTACTGTACAAAAGAAGGTAGACTCTAACGCCAAGTTTGTAGTGGGTGCTGGTGCTGTTCTAGCGACTGTTGTGACAGTCCTACAAGTTCTACCACCTGTCCTAAAAGTATTGACACCACAACTGTCCACCAGTATGATAGGAGGAACGCACGTAGAACGCCTCGGATGAGTTTCATCGACAGCCGATACATCGGTCTGATTTCTGTAAAACTTCAAAAGTTCAGTCGGAAGAAAGAAGGTCTCTATACCTTCCGATGCCCTTATTGTGGTGATTCCCAGAAACATAAGAACAAGACTCGCGGGTATATTTACAAGTATAAGAACGATCATAATTTCAAGTGTCACAACTGTGGCGTCTCTAGATCCCTTACAAACTTCCTAAAGGACCACGACCCTGCTCTGCATGATCAGTACGTCTTTGAGAGGTATAAGGAGGGTGCCACGGGTAAAGGATCGAATACTCCCACCCCTAAAAAACTGAGTATTCCTAAACCAGTTTTTAAGAAAAGGGACTTTGATCTTAAAAAAATCTCAGAACTAAATAAATCACATCCCGCAAGAGAATTTCTAGAAAATCGGAAGATTCCGCAACAATACCTCAGTGAACTTTACTTCACTGATAGGTTCAAAGAATGGACCAATACGCAGAAGAAAACTTTTGATTCTCTAGAAAGAGACGAACCAAGAATTATTATTCCTTTAAAAAACAAGAATGGTATCTTCGGGTTTCAGGGTAGGTCCATTAGTCCTAAATCGAAACTTAGATATATCACTGTAATGTTGGATGATGATCATCCGAAACTTTTTGGACTTGATAGAATTGATGAAAAACAAACAATCTACATCACAGAAGGACCATTCGACAGTTATTTCCTTACCAACGCTATTGCTATGTGTGGTAGCGATGTTGACGACCGCATTATATCTAATCGAGATCGGGTCTACGTTTTCGACAACGAACCAAGAAACCGAGAGATCGTTGCTAAGATTGCGTCAACAATTGAAAGAGGACACAAGGTAGTCATTTGGCCAGATAAAGTTGATCAGAAGGACATCAATGACATGTTCTTGACTGGACTTAATGTTCAGGACATGGTACAATCTAATGTCTATAGTGGTTTACACGCAAAAACAAAACTTATTAGTTGGAAGAAAACATGAGTAACGGAACGAAAGTTGTAAAGAGAAACGGTGTAACCGAGAGTCTTGATCTTGATAAAATTCATAAGATGGTGGAGAGCGCTTGTGAGAATCTCGCAGGTGTTTCTGCATCTCAAGTGGAGATTCAATCAGGTATTCAGTTCTACGATGGAATCACTACAGGTGAAATTCAAGAAATCCTTGTACGTTCTGCCTCCGATCTGATTGATTTGGAATCCCCAAACTATCAGTTTGTTGCAGCGCGTCTACTTTTGTTTGGTCTTTACAAACAAGTCTTTGGTCCCGAGTGGAACCAAGGATTCCCCCACATCCTTGATCATGTCAATGGTGGTATTAAGAAGAAGATTTACGATAGGACATTAGCCAATGCGTACACTGCAGAAGAATGGGACAAGATTAATTCTTGGATTGATCATGGGCGCGATTTTCTATTCACTTATGCAGGTCTACGTCAAGTCTGTGATAAGTACCTTGTGCAAGACAGAAGTTGCGGCGAACTTTACGAAACGCCACAATATATGTACATGTTAATTTCTGCAACTATTTTTCAGAAATATCCCCTAGATATTAGACTGGACTATGTTCGTAGATACTACAATGCCATCTCCAAACACAAAATCAACATTCCCACACCTATCATGGCGGGAGTGCGAACTGCACTTCGACAATTTGCTAGCTGTGTTCTTGTTGATGTTGATGACTCCCTCGATAGCATCTTTAGTTCTGATATGGCTATCGGCAGATATGTTGCACAAAGGGCGGGTATCGGTATCAACGCGGGCAGAATCCGTGGCATCAACGCTAAAATCCGAGACGGAGAAGTACAACACACTGGCGTTGTTCCTTTTCTTAAAAAATTTGAATCAACTGTACGATGTTGCACACAAAATGGGATTCGTGGTGGATCAGCGACAGTCCACTTCCCCATCTGGCACCAAGAAATCGAAGACATCATCGTTCTAAAGAATAACAAAGGAACGGAAGATAATCGTGTCAGAAAACTGGACTACTCAATCCAAATCTCAAAGATCTTCTACGAAAGATTCATCCAAGATGGAGACATCACCCTATTCAGTCCTCACGATGTCCCAGGTCTGTATGATGCTTTTGGCACTGACGAGTTTGATGATCTCTATACACGTTATGAATCTGATGGACGTATCCCGAAGAAGACTATCAAAGCTCAAGCACTCATTCTGGACATCCTGAAAGAACGTGCAGAGACTGGTCGTTTGTATATCATGAACATCGATCACTGCAATTCTCACTCTTCATTCATCGATAAGGTGAATATGTCCAACCTGTGTCAGGAGATCACTCTTCCCACAGATCCTATCGGACATATTGATGATGCATCTGGTGAGATTGCTCTTTGTGTTCTCTCCGCAGTGAACGTTGGCAAACTTAAGAATCTCGATGAACTTGAAGAACTTTGTGATCTGTCTGTCCGTGGTCTAGAAGAACTGATTGATTATCAAGACTATCCTGTAGTTGCTGCAGAAATTGCAACAAAGGCACGTAGGTCTCTTGGTATTGGATTCATTGGACTTGCACACTTCCTTGCAAAGAACGGTCTTAAGTACGATTCTCAAGAAGCTTGGGATCGAGTTCATGAACTTACCGAAGCATTCCAATACTACCTCCTTAAGTCTTCCTGTAAAATTGCAGAACAAAAAGGTCCTTGCACCGACTTCAATCGAACGAAGTATTTTGATGGAAAACTTCCAATTGATACATACAAGAGTGATGTTGATGAGATCACTTCTAAGGAGCTGAACTATGATTGGGAGGGTCTTAGAGCATCTATCGCCACCCACGGACTACGGCACTCAACATTGTCCGCACAAATGCCATCGGAAAGTAGTTCCGTTGTGTCAAACGCAACAAATGGAATCGAACCTCCTCGCGGATACCTGTCCATTAAGAAGAGTAAAAAGGGACCTCTTAAACAGATCGTTCCTCAGTATAATACCTACAAAGGCAATTATACTCTCCTCTGGGACATGCCTGATAATACTGGGTATATCAATGTTGTTGCTGTCATGCAAAAGTTCTTTGACCAAGCGATCAGTGGAAACTGGTCCTATAATCCAGGGAACTATCCCGACAATGAAGTACCCGTCTCAGTAATGGCACAAGACTTCCTAAAAACATATAAGTATGGGTGGAAGACTTCTTACTATCAGAACACTTACGATAACAAAACAGATGAGATAAAAGAGGATACAAAAGAAGATCAACTTAAGGCTTTGGAACAGTTGATCATGGAAACTAGTGATGACGACTGCGAATCTTGCAAGATCTAAACACAACCCCCGAGGAATTAAATGTCAGTTGAAGGTATGACCGTATTAAACACATCTACAGACGTAAACGCTAGAAAACAACCTATGTTTTTTGGAGCTCCTTTGGGGATCCAAAGATATGACCAATTCAAGTATCCAGTTTTTGACAAACTCACTCAACAACAACTCGGTTATTTCTGGAGACCCGAAGAAATTTCTCTCCAAAAAGATCGCGGTGACTATCAGACTCTTGCACCAGAACAGAAGCACATCTTCACTAGTAACCTTAAGTACCAGATCATGTTGGATTCTGTACAAGGGCGCGGTCCTGGGATGGCTTTTATCCCTTACTGTTCACTCCCTGAACTAGAGGCGTGCATGACCGTGTGGGAGTTCATGGAGATGATCCACTCTCGTTCATATACATACATCATCAAGAATGTATATGCCGATCCTGGCGAGGTCTTCGATCACATTCTGGATGATGACAAGATTGTTGCTCGTGCAGAGTCAGTAACTTCTGCATATAATGAGTTTGTTGAGGCAGCACACCTGTATGACACAGGTAATATGTGGAAAGGAGAGTTCAAAGACTCCCCTACTGCTGCGTGGGAATCAAAAGAATTGAAGAGGAAACTTTATCGTGCAGTCGCCAATGTCAATATTCTCGAAGGCATCAGGTTCTATGTTTCGTTCGCTTGCTCGTTTGCGTTTGGTGAACTCAAACTTATGGAAGGATCCGCTAAAATCATCTCTCTCATCGCCAGAGACGAAAATCAACATCTTGTCATTACTCAAAACATCCTCAACAAATGGCGTGACGGGGATGACCCAGAAATGGAAGAGATTGCTAGGGAAGAAAAACCCGTAGTAGAAGAGATGTTCAGGAAAACTGTGGATGAAGAGAAACGTTGGGCAGAATACCTGTTCAAAGATGGATCCATGATCGGACTGAATGATAAACTTCTAGCACAGTATGTTGAGTGGATTGCAAATCGTCGTATGAAGGCGATTGGTTTGAAACCCATTTATGATATTCCTGCTAAAAATAATCCTCTTCCTTGGACAGAACATTGGATCTCTTCAAAGGGTCTCCAAGTCGCTCCTCAAGAGACAGAAGTTGAGTCATACGTTGTCGGTGGCATCAAACAGGACGTTAAAAAAGATACCTTTGCTGGATTCCAACTCTGATTCTACGGGGACTAAATACATTATAGTGTTGTATAGTCCCTGTAACCCAGAATGGCGAAGCAGACAATTGATATCGGATCTCAGCCAAATGATGGAACAGGTGATTCCCTAAGAGATGGCGCTCAGAAGATCAATAGTAACTTTAATGAGATATATCAAAGTTTTGGTGATGGTTTTAATTTATCCCAATTAACCATTGGTACTGCTACTACCGCAGGGTTTGCACAAACTGCGGGAATTGCAACGAATGCACAAAATTTAAATGGGCAACCTGCTTCATTTTACTTAAATTATAATAATCTAAACAACCTACCAACAATCCCAACCAATACTAATCAGTTAACCAACGGTGCTGGTTATATTACTAACACTGCTCTTGTAGGATATGCAACGGATGGAGATCTAGTAGGATTCCAAACTGCTGGAAATTTAGTAGGGTTTATAACAAATATTCAAGCCGGTGCGGGAATTTCTGTATTTGAATCCCCTGCCGGCAATTTTATTGTCACATCAACTGGTGGTCTTGTAGAAATTGTTGGAGATACTACTCCACAACTTGGTGGTGATTTAGATCTCAATGCCAGAACTATTAACGGAACTGGTAATATTGATATCTCTGGTCAGATTGATATTACTGGTAACTTGGTAGTCGGTGGTGTTATCACGGGAGATCTAACAGGAACTGCCTCTACAGCTTCATTTGCAACAACTGCTTTTAATATTTCTGGAGCTCCAGATCTTGTACTTGGAGTGGTAACGGCAACATCTTTCCATGGTTCTGCTTCTGGATTAACTAATATACCCTCTGCACAATTAACTGGTGCTCTCCCTGCAATTTCTGGTGCTAACTTAACTGGTATTGCTACGGATGTTGGACTTGCAGGAGTTCAAGCAGAAGTTAATGCACTTGGAACTAATCTGAACATTGTAGGATTCTACGATGCTGTTGCTGGTGTTGTAACTGGACTGACTCTTGTCGGACAAGCAAGAGGTATTTCCATTGGATCTACACTTGCAGTATCTGGTATTAGCACTGGTGATTATTATATCGTTTCAGTAGGTGGAACGGAAGTTGGTATTGCAACTTATTCTAGACCTGGTATTTCCAGTGTATATTCTGGTGATTGGATCGTTGGTATTGATACCAATGCATACTCAATCCTATCTTATTCTCAACAGGTTGTTGCACCAAGAGCAACTAGATCAGATTTCTCCGATACTTTAGAATCAAACTCTAGTGTAAACACCAGTGGTATTATTACTGCAGGATCTTTTGATGGATCTCTTGCTGCATCAAATCTTACTGGAGCTTTACCTGCAATTAGTGGTGCAAGTCTAACGAATCTTACTGGAGCATCTGCAGGAACTTTCGGTGATCCATATACAGTACCTACAGTAACAGTTGATTCTAATGGAAGAATCACTGGAATATCTACTGTAAGTATTTCTGGTGGAGCTCTTGGGGGAAACAGGTGGTCTAATCATCCATCAGGTATCAGTACATCTTCTTCTGTTGGTATTGGAACTACGACCATTACATCAACTCTTACAGTAAAGGGTGATGGTATTGTTGATGGAGCATTCCAAATTGGACTAAATGCAGCTACAACTGCCACTCTCAATTTAACGAGTAATTCATCCTTAAGTTATGGTGGAAATAATCTAACTCTAAGAAATGATAGAACTAGTGGAAGAGTAGTTCTAATGGGTGATAATGGTGTAGAGATTCTAAATCATGATACTGATGCAAGAGCTGCATGGTTTAGAAGTGGAATTGCATATTTGTATAATGAAGGTAATCTTAAGTTACAAACAACCACTGGTGGTATAGATGTTACTGGTGTAGTCACTGCAACCAAATTTGTTGGTGATGGATCTGGACTAATCGGGGTTACCGCTTCTGGTACAGGAATTGAAGTCAAAGATTCTGGAAGTGTTGTTGGAACTGCAGGAACTATTGACTTTGGTACAGGTGTTGATGTATCTCCAGCCTCTGCAGGAATTGTTACCATAACTGTTAATGCTGGTGCTGCGGATACTGCATCTATAGTTTCCACATCATCTACAATAACTGATACATTAACATTAAGAGATGACAACGACGACACCAGAAAAACTACATTTACTCATGATAGAAACGTTTACTTTGATGATACTGGATTACTTACCAGTGATGGTTTGGTCATCAATAATCGTAAAGGTGAAATAGTATTTGTTAATAGTGAGGGTGAAACTTTTTATGGAAATAATGGACCATCCCTTGCACTTAAAGAACAGAGTGTAGGCATCGGAACCACAAATCCACTGCAAGCTCTCGACGTAAGAGGTAATGCACTAGTCAGTGGCATCCTTACCGCAACTGGTGGATTCTCTGGATCTATTGATTCTGCAAATAACTTGACTGGTGGTATTGCAACCGCAACTCAACTTAGTGTAAGTGGGGTAACCACAATCAGTCTGGGAAGAATCCAAGCAAATGCTGATGCAAATATCAGATTTGGTAATGGCGCACTATCTGGATCTGTAGTTAGAAATATTGCAATCGGTGACCAAGTTCTTCAGTCCATGACTGGTGGTTCTGGTAGAAACATTGGTGTGGGTGAGTTTGCACTTAAAAATGTTTCTAGTGGTGCATACAACGTTGGACTTGGTATCAGAGCGGGTGAGAAAATAAACACTGGATCTTATAACGTAGTTCTCGGTGGATTCAATGGTGATACCACTGATTTGGGTATTATCAATTCATCAAATAATGTTGTAATTTCTGATGGACAGGGAGACATCAGATTCTACTCAAACGGAAGTAAGAACACTGGTATTAATACTACCGTTCTCTCAAATGAAGATGTAACAGTTGGTGGTAGTTTGACTGCAACATCTTTCCATGGATCCGCTACTGGACTTACAAATATTCCTGCAGGACAACTAACTGGAGTATTACCTACCATCGACGGTAGTAACTTAATTAACGTTACTGCAAGTGGTACTGGTGTTAACGTTCTGAACAATCAGAACACTTTAGGTGTTGCTGGAACATTTGATTTTAGTTCTGGTATTAATGCAAACTTTGGTGTTGGAATCTCAACTATATCTGTTGATCCTCATTTAGGATTAACTCAGGTAAATGTATCTGGAGTTGGAACAATTGCAACTCTATCTTCCTCAAATTTAAGTGCAACTTCTCTTTCTGTTGGAGTCCTTGGTCTAACAATTAATAATAGTAGTATTGGTAATAATGGTTCTGGAAATATAAACTGGGGAACTGGTAATTTCTATTTCAATGGAAGTAGTGGAGTTAGAGAAATTGGTTGGACTAATGGAGATGGTAGACTTAGAGTTACTGATGAGTTTAACAGAATAAAAATCGTAGGTGGTAATGGTGGTACTGGTCAAGAACTTGCAGAATTCCAAGCCGGGGGTGTTGTAGAATTATTCTATGCAGGAACAAATCCTGGAGTAAGATTGAGAACGACCGAAAAAGGAATTTATTTCCCTGAAGAATTGGTATATGCTCCTGTTGGTATTGTAAGTGCATATGAGTTCGTCGGTTCTGCTGTGGGACTAACCAGTATTCCTGCAGCACAACTTACAGGATCACTACCTGCGATTGATGGTTCTAATCTGATTGGAGTTATTGCTTCTGGTACTGGTATTGAAATTAAGGATAGTGACTCTGTTGTTGGTTCTGCTGGAACCGTCAACTTTGGAGATGGATTGACAGTATCACCAGTATCTGCTGGTGTTGTTACTGTCACTGCATCAGGTGGTTCGCTTCAAAGTAGAACCATCGTTTCAGCATCAACTACTTCAATCGCAGATGATGCGGTTGGGTTTACTACTGCTGCAGGATTTAAAGCATATACCTTAATGAAGGTAGGTGTATCGACTGCAGCTTGGATTAGAATATATACTGATAGTACATCTAGAGCTAATGACAGTTCTAGATCTGTTGGAGAAGATCCATCACCAGGAAGTGGAGTAATTGCAGAGGTGGTAACCACTGGAATTTCTACGCAACAAATGATTACTCCTTTTGCTATGGGTGGAAATATGGACGATCCCGTTAGTAATGTTATTTACTTGGCAATCAAAAACCTTTCTGGTTCAACGCAAACAATTACCGCAAACCTCACTATTCTTCAACTGGAGGCTCAATAAAAAATGGCTGTATCAATTAGCACAGTAGGCATCAATACTGCAGACGCAGGAACTTGGACTCGGGATGAAGCTATAGACCTGTTGGGAATTGGATTAAGTATTGCTCAACTTCATGGAGAACCATTAAGCGGCCTCGTAGTTGGAGTTTCCACATTTAATGGCGGAGGTCAAGTCTCTCAAGCAAGTGACATATATTATCAGGATGTAAGACCTATTTCTACAAGTGGAATAGGAACAGGTGCGTCATTTTATATTACTAGAGGTGATAGTGATTATATTGAGGGAATTGCTGTTAATCGACCTGGTTATGGATATACTGGAGGAGAGGTAGTAACTTTAAGTGCAGAAGATATTGGTGGATCGATAAATGGTGCCAGTAATATGGAACTGACACTAGTTATTGATGCAACTATTAGTGGCGGATCTGGTTATGCTCTAACCTTTACGGGCGCAGCTGGTACTTCTATTCAATCTAGAGGTTATGATAAAAATGGGTATCAGTCTATTGGAACTGATAGAACATATACCTTTACTGAAGGTGATACTATATCTTTCCATAACGATACTTCTGATGAGTATAGTTCTTATGATTATATGGGTCTAGTCAGATATATCGACGATAGGCCTACACTCGCGCTTGTTAGTATTGGAAATACTGAAGTCGTCTGGTCTTATGGACAAACCAATCCCTCTGGTGTTACTAGTTCATGGACTCCAAGCGCTGGGGAAGCCGGAACTTATTTCTTTGCTAGACGATATTGTGAGAATGAAGATTATACTACAATTATTGTAGAACCTGCTGCTCCTGAAGCTATTACTTCTGTAAGTTATGGATCTACTACTGGTTGGTTCGATCAAAATCCAGAAGCAGATACTAATTCTGCTGGTAGGGTACTTAAACTAGATGTAGACACTAGTAAAGAATTTGGAACAACTTATCATATGATCTACCATGTTAATGGTAGTGCGTTATATACCAATGGATATACTGGTTGGATGCCTATCGATACTAAAACAAGATATCCTGCATATTATCAAGATGGAATGGCTTCTAAAGAATATTTGGGTGGCCATGGGTATGGGAAAAGATGGGCTGGATCATACTTATTAGACGGTAGTGATTATAGTGATATCATGAACAACCATGAAAGTATGCTGAATAATGCTTATATGGATAGTAGTTCTTATGGAATGAGACATGTCAATTATCAAAAATTGTGTGACATTCCAACAAATTATACCGCTTATGAATTGAATTTAAAGATATACAAATCTGCAATCGATCCAAACTTTGTTGTTTTTATATGGAAGTCTCCAACGTTATCTTCCTCAGACATTAATGATAACCTTGGAGGTTGTTTCTTCTTCCACAACTTTACATCAAGTGTGATTGATTTGGATCATTATAATTTGGGAACTATTACTAGAGTAGATGCATATAGTTCAGGAAACTTCAGTAGTGATAGTGACGCTCCTTATTTACAGTTTTATACTCATCTTATAAATCTTGATCCTAATGCTGCTAAGAGAAGTGCTATGAGAGGTTATGCTGGAAATCAGGATTGGTGGACTTATGACCAGTATGAGGCAAGTACTCATGTTGAGGGTGCAGACATTTATTCTACAAGATTATATTACAGACCAGATTCAAGTGATGAAAGATATGCCGATCGCATGACTTCCAACAATGCCACTTATATTGCGAATGATATACCCTCTAGTGCATCTTCTAATAACGTAATTAAAGGACTACCTTTATGCAGTAGAATGTTACCTTGTCCTTATTATATACCAGATGATTTTGTATTAATCCAATTTGATTATAATGCAATATCTACTAATATTCAGAACGGTGACACAGTTACTATCAGTGGATCTGAGGTCTATGAAGTGATTACTGGTTCATATGATACTAATGACCAAAGTAGAACCAAGGGTATTCTATTCTGTGCGAGGGTAGTTTGATGGCTGATTATTCACTCAACAACTTAACAACCGCAGTGGATGGCACTCCAGATGCTGCGGAGTTTGGTTCATCAGTCGAATCTGCAACTTTTGAAACAACCAATGGAACTATTTCCCCTGGTGAAATTATAAATTTAAAAATGGGTTCGATTGGATCTGCAGTTCCTGCTTATGAACCAGATAGACCACACAGAGGACAATTATACCCACGATTTGACCACTAAATAAAAGAAACTGATTTAAATTATGGCTACTTCGATTAAAGTTTCCGAGACTATCGAGAAACTGCCAGCGAATCCATTCGCTTTTGAAGTTCTAAATCTTGCATCAAAACAAAAAAGTAATGCAAAGAAGGCTCAAGTATTGAGAACATATGGTGATCCTTCTTTGCAGACTGTACTGATTTGGAACTTTGATGAGAGTGTAATCTCTCTTCTTCCTGAAGGTGTTGCGCCTTACGCTAGTACTAAAGAACAAACTTCTTACTCTGGAACATTGGGTGAGAAGATTGAAACTGCAGTAAACATGATGAATGAACTGGGTTCTCAATCATTGGGTTCCCAGGATCAAGGACAGACTTCTATTAGAAAAGAATACAAATATTTTTACAATTTTATCAAAGGTGGTAATGATGGACTTTCCTCTATGAAGAGGGAGACTATGTTTATCAACATCCTGGAAGGTCTTCATCCTCTAGAGGCAGAACTTCTTTTGCTTACAAAAGATCATAATCTACAGACCAAGTATAAAATCAGTAAGAAAAACGTATCGGATGCTTTCCCTGAGATCCAATGGGGTAACAGATCTTAGATTCGGATTCCACTACACGCTTGACAAAGTGGACTTCCTAGTATATTATAAATAAGTGATCGAGACAAAGTGTTTCGATTTATTACAGACTCATGTCGAGAGTCTTCTCATCTGCGGGTAAACACTCCGCAAGTAAACTACGAGGTATTAAAATGTTGAAAACGACTATCGCTGCAGCAGCTGCTGCAATCGCCTTTGCACCCGCTGCAGCCCTAGCCGGTCCATACGTTAACGTCGAGACCAATGCTGGCTGGACTGGATCTGATTACAACGGAGCCGCGACTGATTTCCACGTTGGCTACGAAGGCGCTATCGGAGATGGTGCATCTTACTACGTCCAAGGTGGCGCTACTCTTCTGAGCCCTGACGGTGGCGACAGTGACACTGTTCCTTCTGGTAAGGCTGGTCTTGGTCTCGCCGTAACCGATTCCCTTGGAGCGTATGGTGAAGTTTCATTTGTCGGTTCAGGTGATGACGACATCGACCGTGGATACGGCGGTAAGCTGGGTGTTAAGTACTCCTTCTGATATTAAATCAGGATATCCTAACGACCTCCCTACGGGGAGGTTTTTTTATGGTTAAATTTGGATTAACCATGTTAAAATAGTAAGGTCATTCGACAAAAACGATGAAAAAGTATTTAAGAGCATTCTTAAATCCAGTAACGCAGATCAATATAATGATTCTGGGTTTTCTAATACTTGTTCAGGTTATACACACCAGAGCACATCATACTCTAGAGACTGATGTCCATGGGCATGTTCACAGAGCACTAAAAGCAAACCCAGAAATGGCACGATCTACCTGCTACGAACTTGACTAATGAAGAAGAAAGTAAAAAAAATGATGGAATGGTTCTATGATGAATCATATAGAGGAGGACAAAACATTGCAGAATGCAAAAATCTTTATGATCTTGTAGAAAAACTGCAGTATCGTCTAGAAGATATGGAGAGTGAACACATGCAACTCATAGTTCGGATTGCCCATCTTGAAGGAAAGTTAGACAATCATGAACATGAGTTGCGATCTGAGTAGGATGATATATAATAGTATCAGACCCACCTCTTTATAATGTCCGAGTTTCCAAAAGACTGGCGTTATGCCGATGACCGTATGCAGATGCGTGCTGCGGTCTTTCGTGCTTTAAGTCATCATCTAGAAGAACATTGCCGTTCTGTCTATGAATTTTGCCATGACTGGGTAAGTCAAGGTAATAATCATACCAACAACATTGAACAACATTTTCAGAATTATTTGAAGGAGACCAAACGTGAAACTGTCTACACCCTTGAAAAATGCCTTGACATCGATTTCGATTATTCTAAGTACTACGCTCCTGAGCGGGACTAGTGTCTTAGCTAATGAAAAGATAAAAGGGTTCAAGACCTACGACTCGATGGGCTGTATGTTACTTCGCGAATGTACAGACGGTGTTTACGAAATCAAATCTAGCAGCGATTTGCGGCCTTACTATCCTGATACTGATTTTAGTCGCATTAGTGTGGAGTTCGATAGAATCGTCAAGTCACTTAATAAGGTCGGAGTTGGTGTCTTTCTAGCCGACGAAAAGTGGTTCCCTGTCGGACACCGAGGTGTTTATCATACGGTTTCCAACAACTTCTTTCTTAATCGTGCTTTCATGCATCGACCTCATGTTCTTATGAGTGTAACTCGTCATGAAGGTTGGCATGCCGCACAAGATTGTATGGCGGGTTCTATCGAGAACTCTATGATTGCCATTATCAAACCAGAGGAAGAAGTTCCTATGATCTGGCAAGAGATGGTCAAGCGTACATACCCTCCTCACGCACAACCCTGGGAGAAAGAAGCAACCTGGGCAGGTAAGACCGAAGGTATGACACAAGATGCACTGGAAGCATGTGCGACTGGTTCCATGTGGGAGGTTTACAAACCCACCCCCATGACGTTAGAATGGTTACGTGAAAACAACTTCGTCAACTGATGGTACGGACTCAAAAGGCTCTCGAAAAAAACGTCAAGACTCTGAACAAGAAGACTACGACTACTAAGAAACCTCGCAAGACCAAGAAAGAAGACTTCAAGTTTGTCTTTACTAAGTCTAAGGATGATGGACTCTTCCCTCATGCACCTACCTTTCCCTGGCGACTTGATGATCGTAAGGAAGGAAAAACCTGTTGGTTCCAATGCCAAGAACACGTAGAGAAATATTTGACTCGATATAAAATGACATCTAAAGAATATAAGTGTCAGTTGGCCAGTAAGTATGCAGATAATTGATGACGTTTTACCTGAAGAAGATTATGAAAGATTATGGACTTCCATGATCGGTGATGACTTTGCGTGGTACTTTGCTATCACCAAAGTCAGACATTATGTGGGTGAAGATACTACAAATGAATTATCTAACGATCACCCACATAATTGTCAACTTTGTCATAGTTTTCATGCAGATGATACTATAACTAGTAAACACTGGCATTTAATTGAAGGTATTAGAGATAAACTACAAGCGAGCGCATATTTGAGAGTAAAAGCAAATATGACTATGGCCACTCATGTGCCTTTAGAAACAAAAATGCATGTTGATTTTGGAGATGTAACTGGATTTAAAACTGCAATCTATTACGTTAATTCAAATGATGGATATACTAAATTTGAAACAGGCGAAATAGTAGAATCTATAGGAAATAGATTAGTTATATTTGATGGGACAACTAAACACTGCGGAAGCACACATACCAATCAAAAATATAGAATCGTTATAAACTTTAATTATTTTTCTAATATCATACCAAACTTTCAATATCCAGAAATAGCTCCGTATTAGTAATCCCAGATATAATAGGGATATATAACTACACACTTCTCTAAATACAGCTGCCTTGTTTCTATCATATGGGTGGTTCAAAACCAGCTAAGGTAGAAGATAAGGACCATGATGAAGATAAGAGTGAAGTTCTTGGTAATCTGGTGAAAGTTGTCGTACTTATATGGTCCGCATCTCTTCTCACGTTTAGCTACGTCAGACTTCCAAACGGTCAGAAAATTCTTGATTTTGACCCTACCTTCATTGCATCAGTGTTTTCTGGCTCTCTGGCCGCTTTCGGACTTTCTCCTGCTAAGGCGGGTGGAAATGGAAACGGAAAGACTTCATCCAAGAAAAATGAAGACACTGCCCCTCCAGTTCAATCTGCTATCGAACCAAAGGATAGACCAAAACAATAACCCAGGGGGTTATCATGAAAAAAATCAACACTGCTGTTTTAAACGTCACTGTTGCGATCATAGACTATCTCTATAGAGGTAGACACTTTCAACGTTTTTGGGTGCTTGAGGAAATTGCTCGAGCACCCTATTTTGCGTTTTTGAGTGTCTTACATCTAAGAGAATCTCTAGGTTTGCGTGGTCAGTGGCATGTATATTTGATGAAAGAACATTTTGAACAATCAGTCAATGAAACCGAACATCTGGAATATATGGAAGGTAGGGGCGGTAATCGTTATTGGATCGATCGCTTTGTCGCCAGACACCTCGTTCTCCTCTACTATTGGATTAATGTGGCTTATTATTGGTTGGCTCCTCGCTGTGCATACCATCTGTCATACGAAATAGAAATTCATGCAGCCGAAACATACGCACATTATCTTGCATATGAAGATTATTATGACCAAGACATTTGGAGAATCATGAATGATGAGGTTCAACACTTCCAAGAACTTGCAGAAGCGATGAGAATTCTTGATCCTGATCGTTTAACTGTAAGGGAAAAAGATCATGAATCATTTCCGCCAGATGTAAGTGATTTAGTAGTAAAAGAGGAGGTTATGACATGACAACTAACGAAATTAAGAACTTTAAAGGGTATAGAATATGAGTCAATTCTGTTTCACTGATCTCAGTGATCAGCAACGTCGTCTCCTAATTGATGCAGTATGGATGCGTCAAAGACAATACATAGCGGGAGATAGAATGTTCCGAGAGTATGGAAAGATGCTCGATGATCTCCGTGAGGGGTTTGAAGATTATGTTCCTGGGAAGTATAGATGAGTAGACTTGTTATATTCGGTGCGACAGGAGATCTTTGTCGCCGTAAATTGATTCCATCATTACATAAACTTTGGGAGAAAAAATTACTTCCAACTGATTTTGTAGTTACTGGGTGTGCAAGGAGAGAGCCAACTAGAGATCAATGGATTGCATCTCTTGGTGGAGATTATCCCGAAGAATTTTTACATCTTCTAGACTATCAATCTGCAGATTTGTCTAGAGTAGATACTTTGAAGAATCTAAAACCAGCACCAGAAACAGTATCTAGTGTTATTGAAGATACTACTTATTTTCTGTCAGTGCCACCAGAGAGATATGCAGATGCAATACAAAATCTCAAAGAAGCGGGACTTGTAGATGATCAAGAAAGATCCAGAGTTATTATTGAAAAACCTTTTGGGACCGATTATAAATCTGCTGATAGTTTACAGTCTGTGGTGGGGAGATGTTTACGCGAGAAACAAGTATATCGCATTGACCATTATCTTGGTAAAGATACTGTTAATAATATCCTTGCCACTAGGTTTAGCAATATACTTCTTGAACCACTTTGGAACAGGAATTACGTAGAGGAAGTTCAAATCTATGCAACCGAAACTATTGGTTGTGAAGGTAGATCTCAATACTACGAAACTGCAGGTGCAGTCAGAGATATGTTACAGAACCATATGCTTCAGGTTCTTGCATTGATTGCAATGGAAGCGCCATGTAAAATGGACGCTAAAGAGATTCGTAGAGAGAAGACAAAGGTTCTTGCTGCATCCAGATTGGGCACTAAACTAATCTGTGGTCAGTACAATGGATATAGAGATGAAGAGGGTGTAGATCCTGAATCAAGCACTCCAACCTTTGTTGCGGGTGATATTTACATTGATAACTGGAGATGGGAGGGTGTTCCATTTCACTTCATGACTGGTAAGAAAATGCCTTATCAGTGTGTTGAAGTAGTTGTTAAACTCAAGGCTCCACCACAACAATTATTTGAAGGTCATGAATACAATGACCGTATCGTAATGAGACTTCAACCACATCCACACTTCGATATCAGAATTGATATGAAGGCGCCAGGATTTAAAAATGATGTAGAGACTGCAACTCTTACACATCGTTATCCTGATTGGTTGGGAGTTGACGGGTATGAAAAACTACTGTATGATGCTATACAAGGAAACCAATCCAACTTCGTTCACTCCGAAGAAGTATTAGAATCCTGGAGAATCGTTGATGATCTTCTCTGCACTGGAGATAAGTGCCCTATCACGACTATTCCTTATTTGTATAATTATGGTTCTTGGGGCCCTCAACAAAAAACAGATTCAATTACTAATTGGGATTATCCCGCATGACACCCACTATTGACCCGACAGATCCAAGGTACTTTCTACAAACCTCGGATAAACCATACGATAGACACCAATACGTTCTATCGTACAATGGAGAAAAAGAATTACTATTTGAGGATTACGATCACTTGAGAGCTTACTGGTTTGAAACAGTTCGCAATTTCAGTGGGTGTACCGTACAAGTTTTAGATATCAAAAAGGACAAGAAAAAGTCGAAGTCGAAAGGAGGATTCAAATGAAAGTTGGAATGATTGGACTAGGACGGATGGGTGAAGGCATGTCTCGCCGTCTTATTGCAGCAGGACACGAAGTACATGGGTATCGTAACAATGTTAAAAAAGCTGAAGAACAATATGAGAAGGGTTATATCAGTGGATTTACCACTTCTCTGGAAAGCCTTGTTCAAGTAATAAAAACAGGTGTTGGAACACTTACCCAGGAAGAATCAAAATCTCCTGGAGTCTATATGATGGTAGTACCAGCAGAGACCGTAGAGGATACACTTAATGAGCTATTACAGTTTTGTAACGAGGGAGATATTATTATTGATCATGGCAATAGTAATTTTAAGGACAGTCGGAGACGGGCAGAACGTCTTGCAAAACTGGGCATCCAATATCTTGACTGTGGTACTAGTGGTGGTGTGTATGGTCTGGAGCGTGGATTCTGTCTCATGGTTGGTGGCGGAAAGTCTGCAGTCGATGTCTGCCGTCCACTCTTTGACGCACTCTCACCAGGCATCGGTGCCGCTCCTAGGACCAATGATTCAGACAACTTCACATGGTATCCTGAGGAGTATGGATGGATCTACGCTGGTCCAGCTGGTGCAGGTCATTTTGTAAAGATGGTTCACAATGGAATCGAATACGGAATCATGCAAGCCTACGCCGAAGGCTTTAATATCCTGCATGAGGCTAATGCTGGGTCAGTTTATGTTAAAGAGGGCGATGCTGAGGTTGCTCCGATGGAGAATCCGAAAGACTATTGCTACGACATTGACGTTGCTAAAGTGGCTGAGTGTTGGCGTCGTGGTAGTGTGGTTGGTTCTTGGTTACTTGACCTTACCGCTGATGTTCTTCGCAGCGATCGAGAGCTTAGCAAGTTCGATGGGGGAGTATCAGATAGTGGTGAGGGTCGTTGGACTGTTCACGCTGCTGTGGATCTTGGTGTACCCTCTCCTGTCATCAGCAGTGCGTTGTGGGCACGCTTTGAGTCGCGCCGTCTGGGTGCTTTCACTGCCAAGGTTCTAAACGGTATGCGCGCCATGTTCGGTGGCCACGATGTAAGATGAGTATTAAATAGGTATATAATTGTCATACCTGCAATGAATTTATTTCTACGTCCGTTGGAAGATCCAAACGGAGTCACCTGGTCAATCATCTGGTGTCTCGTTATTCTTCTATCGGGCGTTTCTTATTACATATACACCATTATAAAAATGGCATATGCGGAACTTGAAGAGGACGAGAATGATCACGGCTGAAGATAATTTTTTTACTGAAGAAGAACGTAAGTTCGTCTTGGATTATTGTAAGAATGCCAGATTTCGTTATGGAGTTGCAGATTCAAGTCAGTTTCTTCCTACAGGAATGGTTGCGGACATCTATAAGAATGAAAAAATATATAAACTTTTTAGTGACACAACTAAACAATATGCACCAGGTAGAGAAATATACTGGATGCATGTAAATTTATTTGTTCCAAAAGAAGTTCCATACTTTCATGTAGATTCCGAAGAAGAAGGAGATCTTACATTTTTATATTATCCCAATAGTGATTGGCATTTCAATGATCTGGGATCTACAGAATTTTTTGTGAATGATCAAGTTATTGGTGTTCCTCCAATTCCAAATCGATTAATTTATTTTGATTCTCAGTTGAGACATAGAGCAACTACATTTAGATCTGATCATAGATTTAATGTTATTATCAAATATAAATCAATAGAAAACTTGAAAAAATCATATGAAAGTGGTGCTTCTCCCCATGAATGGGATATTTCTCCTTACAATACTATATAACTGTAGATGCTATAAAAATCAATGGGAGCGATGACACCCCCGAGTCGGAAGAGTTGCTACAACTTTCGAGTGATAGAGATCAACAGAGTAGTGGACGGGGACACGATTGATGTCACAATTGATCTAGGTTTCGACCTTTATAAAAAAGAGAGAGTTAGAGTCGCTGGTGTAGACACACCAGAAAAACGCACAAGAGATCTAGAGGAGAAAGCCCTTGGAATCGACGCAACCAACTGGCTCAAAGAGAAACTGGAAGGCGCTCTGGCTGGTGACGATGATCTTGTTATCCGCACTGAACTTGTTGGCGGTGTCGGGAAGTATGGTCGTCTTCTGGGTTGGTTATACCTTGGGGACGCAGCACTGTCCCTTAACGAAGCAATGATTGACGAGGGATACGCCTGGGCGTATGATGGTGGAACTAAGCAAAAGAACTTTGAAGAACTTCGTGAAATCCGCAGGGCGCATGGCACACTTGTTTAATTTCCTTCTTGCAGTTACACTATGGGTACAAGTCCCACAATGGAATGATGATTGGTCTCACTGTGCTGTTGATATTCCTGACAGCTCTTGCCATTGGTACATTGCGGATGCCGATAATACTTTTGGTGAGGGTTTTGACTGGGAAACTGCCCCCTGGTATTCTGTAGAAGGTCTTCAAGATATTGCAGATCTTCATGATAAAACATTGCAAGATGGTGAGTTGTACACTATGGACGCTCTTCAAACGCTAAATAGGAGCGACTCGAATTCTTGACGATGCAAAAACTTATTAACGTTATCGCACTCCTATCAGGACTGACTTCATTGGCAGTCATCGGTGGGGGTGTTTATGTTGTCATGAACCAAGATGCGTGGAGAGAAGCAGCAAAAGAACGTCTAACAGAACTAGTTGCAGGAGCAATCACTGATGAATTGCCAGGTATGATGGACGGTTTGATGCCTTTAGAAACTGGTCCATCCGTACCTTTTGGTGAGGTAGGACCATCTTCGGGAGTAAGATTGCCATGAAATTATTCCAGAAAACCAAAGAGCAACCAGGCGACTATTATCCAGAACCCAAGAAAGAGGTAAGTACTATGAAACCGATGAAGTGGTTTGTTATTACTGTTGGTGGAGTTATTGGAGTTGCTCACATTGGTATTCTGGGACATTTACTAAAACCTCAACCAGAGGTTCAACAACCACCTGCATTCAATATTCCTCATACTCCTTACTCATCTTATAGAATTAAGGCAGGTAAAGATGGATATACAATTGAATATCGTGCAAATGATCCTAAAGTTTTAGAATCATCTAAAACTCACGCCTCCGATAAAGCGAAGAAAGGACTTTTTGGTGGCAGTACAGAAGTTCGTCGCGAGACTCGTTACGATCAATATACTATGGAAGGAATCCGTAATATGGGTTCAGGAGGTGCCGTACTGGACGGTGAGGGAAAGTCTGCGAAAGACGTAGAGTGCATAGTGGCGGACGCTGGAGCACGGTCACAAGGTGCAATGGCAGGTAGTGCTATCGCTGCTGGTGTTGCAGTTCCTGCCGTAATCGGCATTCCATACATTGGATGGTTGGCTGCAGGATGGGCAACTTTATTGGGAACCAACATTGGATCTGAGGTAGGATCACAAGTAGGTGATGTGTTTAATGATTGCTAATGGAAATTCGTGATATTGCTATTGATGATGTGAATATACCTGACATTCAGGTTTATCAACCACCTGGATGGACAACAAATCCTTCAGCAATATTCACTGCTCCGCCAGTAACGGTGGAGGTTGGTGTGCCTATTGTGAATATACCTGGGTGTGTAGAAGCACATGAACAGAATACTACCAGAGAAAGGAGTGGTATTATTGGTGAAGATGATCCAAAGGGCGTAAAGACTTTTTGTGATGCAGGGGTGCCATCTTTTGGACCTATTGATTACAGTCCAGATGACTTGGAATATAACTATGAACCACCTGTTCCAAAAGTAGCGCCGACATCAAAACCAGAAGTACCAGCACCAGTAACACAAACCGAAACACCTCCACCACCAAAATGTCCTACTAGAGAACAGGAGTTATTAAACCCTGTAGGAAAGATCCTAGAAGGTAACAAAAAAATTACTGGTTATGAACAGGTCGGAAAACAGTGTTTGATGGTTACAGAGGACCTAAGTATTACTGATCAAATCGTACAAAATATTCCCAACCCTGGAGTAGTAACTGCTACTGCGAGTATTGCTGTTGTCGCTACAACATCAGCACTATTAGCAAAACCGTTAGCCGATCTACTATTGAAAGTAGTCAAACCAACGGTTAAGAAAGTTATTAAAAAAATTGCTGCTATTAGAGGTAAAAAAGTTAAGGTCGAGTCTGTAAGGGACCGCCGAGATGAGCAGCGCCAGAGGAGTGCTGCAATTCGGGCATTACGGTTGATGAAGAAGAAGTAGTGCGTCTAACTTTTGGGATACTGTGACGGTGCGGTGGAACAGTGTTTTTACCAACCACTAATACATCAGCACAAATCTTTGCCATCTCTGTACCTGGTCTAAACATAATTCCACGCTGCATTAATTCGCCACAATTCTTGAGTCTGGCGATCTCAAAATCAAGGCGCTTATTAGCAGTTAATTGTTGTTGTAATGCAATCTGAGTTGCTGCAGCTTCTTTACATTGATCCTGTAACTTTTTATCTGTCGGGGTACTCCAAGTCATTGAAAAACCAACAGAGAGATTATAATTATCTTTCTGTCCTGTTCTCATTGGACGATAAAATTGTACAGAACCAGGATTATCTAAAATACCATCTCCAATTGGATTCCCCTCATCATCGAAGGAGCCAGTATTATCACTCATATCATATACAGGATCGTCATAGTAACCTTCAAAAGGTTTTGCTGCCGATACGTTTCCTGTTACAAATGGGGTGAAATTGCGGGTAGGACCCTGACACTGGATTCCACCGCCGTACGTATTCGTAATATATGGGCCCTGCAACACCTGGACGGCTTGATTTGTAACGCTGCCAGAACTATTAGCAATAGGAGAAGCAGTAGCGGAGACGCCACCAACAGTTTCTGCCAAGGATTGAGATGGGAATAATCCACTAAGAATTATTGGGAGAAAATACTTGTAGTATCGGTTATACTTGTTACTTCCGTTTCTCTTTGAATAATTGTGTGGTTGCTCAGGCCGGGCCCTGAATAAGTTTCCGTGAACTGAAACGCTGCCCCTGGTGTCGTTTGTGTGAACGTTGGTTTGCTTGTTGCACCAGTCCATGATGATGTCACTCCATTAATAGTTACATTAACTGAACCTGTCCCTGGGGAAAGGTTTCCACTTGCGGTTACTCCAGATCCAGTTGCTGAATATTGGTAACCAGTGTTATAATCCATCGAATTGATGGTTTCTGTGATTTTACTAGTCGTCTCCGTATGGCTGGTCATGGAGCCTTGTGTAAAATTCGGGACCACTGGAACCGAGTATGCGGGTTGAAGTAGTCCATGAATCACCCCAAGAACCAATCCGAGACCGATTGCTTCTTGTAATCTAGTCATCAGTCGATAACAGTAATTTCTGAAACGAACTGGCCAGTAGCAGAAGAACCTGCGCCGCCAGCGGTTACGGTAAGTGCTCCAGTAGTTAGAACAGTACCTGCAAGATCCCCAGCGGTTCCAGCAGTGTAAGAAGTGGTGCTAGAGAAATTAGGCACCGTACCTACAGTAGCTGCACTAGTTGGAACCGCATCGCCTTGAGTATAAGATTGACTAAAGGAGAATGCTGAACCAGCAGTATCTTGAGTAGCGGTAATCGTACCAGGACTATAGATACCAGAAGTGATAGTACCAGCAGATACAGCACCTGCTGTGCTACCGTCTGTAGTATCAATATTTGAACCTGAGATGCTATAGGAAGAACCGATTCTTGTTGCAGTGGTTCTTGCTGCGTCAACAGTCAGTTGAACACTGGAAGCATGTTTCGTAACAAGTCCGCCGGCATTTGCTGCACTTGCGGTCATCAGTAGCATAATAAGAGGAATAAATTTCTTCATGTGAAAGGATATTATGCACATATGCCCTATTTAGGGCACTTAATATTGTCATAACAATAACTATTAACTTACAAAGTTAATTGTACCTAACATGCCGCCATGAATGGTGCATTGATATACAATTGAACTGGGTCCGTCAAATGGAACGGTTAATATTTGTGTACCAGTTGTAGATCCAGTGAGAAAATTTCCTCCAGGAGAATAATTTGAACCACCACTGGTGACTCTTAAAGCAAATGGGTGACTACCTCCAGTGGAGTTCTCCAAGATATAAGTAAATCCTCTATGGAAGTAAAGAGTTGGGTTATTTGTACTGTTCAGAACACCTGGTCCAGCAAAACGATATGCAGAAGCACCACTTGATGTAATGTAATACTTGGTAGTAAATCCTCTGTCACTACCATCACCAGTTGTGGTGTTACCTTGGAATGATGTTGCGGTTACAATTCCACTAAAGTTTTGGTTAACTGATGTTAGATATCCAGCAGATGCATGATTACCCCAACCATATGCAGTATCCCAATTAGAAACGTTAGTGTTAGCAGCAAAACCAGAAAGATCGGGTGGAGTATAAGAGAAAACTCCGTTTGAATTATTATATGAGAGTGCTGCTGTTCCAGCGGATGCAGTAGAAACAGAAAGATCTGTTAGTGCGATACCTCCACCACCGCCACCACCAGAATAGTTAGTAATATTACTAGTGGAGATACCTGTAATGTTTGCACCATCACCAACAAATGATGTTGCAGTGCAAATACCAGTAATGGAAACACCATCTCCAGTGGTTTCTAATTTCTTATTTCCATCATGGTAAAGATTTACACCACCATCATTAATAAAAGATGCAAGAGTTTCTCCACCATTCTCATCAAAGAAGAAATAACTACCAGTGTTCTTAAACTTAATGTCACCATTTGAGTTCTCAAAACGACAATCATTGGGGTCATGAACAATTTTAAAATCATCACCAGCACCAAATCTCAGTTCATCATCATCACCAAGATGAACATGACTTTGGAATGTAGAAACACCAGATACACTCAGTGTCGTTGCTGTTAGGTTTGCAGGAACACTAGCACTGATATTAGTTAGATTTGATCCATCACCAACAAATGCCGTTGCAGTTATAACGCCTGCGATACTAGTATTTGTTGTTATTGCAACCTGTTGACCACCAATATTTAAGTCACCTGCACTTTCAATGGTCGGTGTCCCTGCAGCGCCAATTACATTTAATTGTTTTACACCAAAAGGTTTTTGCGTCATGACACCTACTTTTTTAACTATTTATTCTTGGACTCTGATTGTTATATCACCAGTGAATGTGATACCATCTCCACCACCATCAATCAATTTGGTTTCGTCGGGTTCTGATCCTGTTGGAGCATCCCAAATAACAGGTGCATCACTGCCTTGGAGGGTGTATGGATCCGTCCATAACGAACTCGTATAATCTGAACCACCCTCAACACCAGAATACACTGTAGATGTTCCTGCGGAATCTGTGCTTCCCGCAAGAGGTCCATTCAAAGCCGTCTTGAACCAGTGTTTCATATCTGCCCAGGTCCAATTTCTATTGTATTCAAGTTTAGTTGCCATGATACCAACAGCAATAGGAGTTGCTGAACTTGTGCCATTGAATAATCTATCTTCAGACTCTTCAGATTGCACTCCATTAAGAGTGTAATAAGCATCATACCTGTTGTAACTAGTACCCGCGTTGTCATCTGCTGCGGATAGACTGTCATCACATTGAGCAAAAATATCAACACCGTTTCCCATGGTGCTATAAAAAGTTTTACATTGTCTATAATAAGTTGTAAATCCAACTTCACCAGAAGCATTTTTTTGCACTCCTACTTCATCCAATGCACCGACTCCAATTCCTTTGTAGAAAGCTACTCCATTATCATCATGTCGTTTACCAATTTGTCCTGGATATCCGATCCTATTATAGAAGGGTCTGTAAGAGATTCCAGACATACTAGAATATCCTGTTCTTTTTGCATCCTCAGGAGTTTGTCCAGCAGATGCTGAATAGTAGTTATTAAAATCTGGGTGATCACCTCTTACTACTTTTTGGTCTCTATTACCAGCAGCGTAACAGAAAATAACTCCAGATTCCACAAGTTCTCTGCCAGCTTGAAGAACAGAATTATCATATTCATATTCGATTACTAACGTATTACTATAACCAATAAGAGGTCCTACCAAACTATTATAAAATACTCCGTTTGATCCATCTAATGGTGCTTGACCAGTTCCTGCAGAATCTCTATGATTAATATATCCACTGGTGTGAGGAGTTCTTCTATGACTCCAACTATTACTGGAAATTGTAGGATCTTTATCACCCTTTAGTGGGTTAATTGGTTTGATCTGGTGGAATACTTTTTGTAAATCAAATCCAATTTCCCAAAACACTCCAAAATCGCCATATAAATTTAGGAACCACTTATTTGCATTATATGCCCAACCATATTGTCTACCATATGCTTGTGAAGCGCATGGAGTTCCATGAAAACCATCATTGTCTTGATATGCAGTATTACTACCGTTAGCCCTTGCTCTTGTATAATTTGTAGTTACAAGAATAGAACCAAAGTCTTCGATTGAACCTGCAACAGCAGTTCCAGTGCCTATACCTTGAGTTACAAACTTTGGCGATCTATAAGTTGTACTGTTGTTTCTCCACCAGTTTCTACCAGCTGTATCTGTAGGAACTGTAGTTCCATCCCATCTAGTTGTTAAACTGGATGGATTTGCATTAAAGAAGTCTGGGTCCAAATAATATGGAGCATCTAAAACTAAATCCAGAAGATCACATGTACCGACTGTCGTAGAGATACCACTGTTAGATAATTTATTGCCACCAACATAATTTTGTGGAGTGTCTGAAGTAGTGAGTGTGCTAATACCCAAAGTATTTTGGAATTCAATATGACCAAACCACATATCTTGGTCGCATACAATAACGTCTACATCTTTACCAGTTCCATATTGTGGTATCTGACTACCAAGTTGAGTGTATGATCCTGTTGTAGAAGCGACTCCATCTTGGTTTGCGCCATTAGACCACCAACCACTAACCCAAGGACTTTCTTTTTGAACATGTCTCAACAGTTGCGCTGACCCTCGGTTCTTTAAATTTGAACCAGGACTATTTGATAGATAACTATTTCGATTCGCATAACCCTGACACCAAACATTAGATGCATATCTATTTTCTTTAGTCAAACTTTCAATCAAATCATCAGGATTATCCATATAAGTTCCTGGATATGCAGCGGCATTTATAGTTACATTTGCAACACCAGGATGATTTCTTAACTGTTCAACTTCGTCATCATCTAGTAAATAAATTCCTCTGACATCACTGTGATTACATGCACTTGGACAGTCCACACTCCTAGATGGAATATTATCCTCAAGGGTTCCATCTTGCATTAAGATTTCATGAACATGTTTCCAGTCTTCTTTTGTATGACAATAAACACCATATTCTTTTTTTGCTCCCGATTCCGTTGGTTCTTTTGTGTAAGTTTCTTTTCTAGCTTCAAATGCAACTCTTCTTTGTTCCAACCAATCTTCGTAACCTGCTTCAGTAGAAATCATTTCTTACCCTCCTCAAAGCATTTTGTTTGCACTGAATCTGTAAGTAGTAACTCCAGATATTCCAGTTAAAGGAACTAAGTTCACTTGAATTTGACCTGCAGCAACAGAAACTGATATATCTGCTATTCGATTTGGTTCATACATTACTCCATATTCCGATACATATGCGGTTGTTCCCACACCCATCACTAGTGCTTTTTGTGCCTGATAGTTATTACCATTGATGATGTGTATTGTGTATTCTGCTGTTACGAAATCATCAACGTAAACATCCATTTCATGAGGTGTTCCTGCAGAGGCTGTGAACGATGATGATGCAACTCCACTACCCTGATATACAGAGTTCTTGACTTGTAATACAGCATCGCCAACTGGATTTGTAGTTCCTAGACCGATTGATCCACCACCATCAACCAGGGAAACACCATTCGTAGCTGTGTTGAACAAAAGTCCTGCGTCGGGTATTGCCCAAGCACCATCACCCCTGAGGAATGTAGAACTGCTTGGAGTTCCACTAGATGCAAGTCTGTTTACACCAACTGTACCAGAAGCGAGGGCGCCAGCATTTAAGTTTGTGATAGAAGAACCATCACCACTTAGAGTACTTGCAGTTAGTCCAGTGCAATTAAGGTTTGTGGTTTGTAGGATATTGGAGAGTGGATTGAAATAAAGGACACCACTATCAACTTCAAGTTCTCTGTAACCACCACCAGACTGAGTATCTCTTAAGAATGGGATTAGTTTATTTTCATTATTGTCTGTAGATTCATAGATGTAAGAGAACGTTGTTGATCCAATACCAGCGCCGCCAGTCTGATCTGTCACCCAAGCATAATCAGAACCATTCCAACTTAAGATCTGATTGGTAGTTGCAGTGCCAACATTAAGGTGAGTATCTACGTCATTATTTGTGAAGGAACCGCCTCCACCTTCACCAGCAGAGTATCCTATGATCTGAGATGTGGTGATACCAGTTATTTGTGAACCAATACCAATGAACTCTGTTGCGGAAAGAGTTCCAGTGACTGTCGCGCCAATACTAGTGGTTTCTAATTTCTTAGAACCATTCCACCAAAGTTCTACAGATCCACCCGAATTAAATACACCTAAATTGACATCGCTAGGATTTTTAATCTGAAGAGAACTACTCTTTATTATCAAAGAACCTGCGCCAGTTTCCTCAATGTAACTTGTAGATCCATCACTGTAAATTTCTAATTCTATACTGTCACCAAATCTTAATCTATCATTATTCCCAAGAGATATGCTAGAACTGAATGATACATTACTAGTAAATGTAGAATCACCACTAACGTTTAGACGATTAAAGGAAGAAGATCCCGTGGTAGCAATACCAACTATACCAGTAATAAAACCAGCATCATTGATTAACTCACTTGTACTAGTAGCTGAGGTTGTAATATATCCAGCAGCCCCATGATCTCCCCAACTGTAAGAAGTATCCCAATTAGAAATTTGTGTGGGTGTAATTGTTGATGCGGTTCCTGTATATGATGGAACTGTTACTGTTGCAATATCTCCAGTTACTGATGCAGTGATTCCAGTACCCACAAAGTTTAGAGTTTTTGCAGATCCTACTAGAGATCCCTCATCCCTAATACTGAGAGATACGTCAGTTGCTGCAACTCCTGTGAGTCCAGAACCGTCTCCAACAAAATTGGTTGCAGTAATAATACCAGTGATGTTTTGATTACCAGTCTGAGTTAAGTCAGCCGTAATTTCTACTTCATTAGTAAACGAATCGAGAATAAGGTTTCCTGATTGGGTAGTAATTCTATTTGTTTGATTACCTGCTATAATGAGATTGCCAGCATCAACTCTAGGTGCGCTTATGTCATTGAGTGCTAGATCTATGCCACCACTCATGGTGACAATTCCAGTGAATGTAGTTCCTCCCGTGGTTACAAATCCAACTGTTGCATTATTGACATAACCTTCAGATGCAAGTCCTGCGACAATACCAGATGTTACAAAACCTGCATTGTTTGTTAGATCGCTGGTGTCTGATGGAATGGTAGGTTTATCTTGTAAATCAACATAACTACCAGAGAAAGTCTTGATACCAATTTGAGTATCAACATAGTTTGTAACGTATGCAGTGGTTGTGAATCCTCTACTTAAAACATAACCATCCGTCACAAAACCAACGATTGCATTGTTCACATACCCCGTGGTCGCCATGCCAACAATGGCATTATCAACATAACCTTCGGATGCGAGACCTACGATAGAAGTTGTTGTGGCGTATCCTGTGAGGTTTGGTGGGGTATATTCAAATACACCTGTTACCTGATTATATGTAAGTCCTGCAGAACCTGGTGAGTTTTGAGTTACAGATAGATCGGAGTATCCTATACCTGCTCCACCAGATCCTCCGATATCTGCAGCAGCCTGCCAAGTGTCACCAGACCATTTGAGAACATGTCCAATTGTTGGTGATGGTGCGTTTACATCATTCAGATCACTGATCTGTGTGGGGATACCTGGTCTGCCAGATAGGTCACTATATGCACCAGAGAAAGTTCTGATACCGATTTGAGCATCGACATAAGTTATTGCAGCATAGTTGCCGATATTACTGATGTTTAATGTTGTAATTCCAGTAATTCCAGAACCATCACCAATGAGTGATGTTGCGGTAAGAACGCCGAGATTGATTCCCTTAGTTGTACTATTACCAAGTCCTAGAACATCATCGATGGTTTGAGTTTCAGTATATGATGTGAGATAACCAACCGTTGCGTGATTACCCCAGTTATATGATGCATTCCAATTATTAATATCAGCAGTTCCAATTCCTAGTGCGATTGGTGTTTCTCTTTCCCACTTACTAGTTGAAAAATTATATCTAAGAATATTACCGTCCCACCCAGAGTCGGGGAGATCATCTAAAGTATCACTGAGATCTGTAAGTTTACTGTTAATATCTAATAACTGAATCCATGCACCAGCATGTGAAAAATAACCATGTCCAGTTTCATGAACATGTGCAAACATGCCATGATATGTACTTGGACTTACTGTGTTCAGTCCACTAAGAGTTGCCCAAACGTTAGAGTAATATAGTTTATCTGCAGTAAGAGATCCTACAGTTATGTCTCTACTGGTTGAACTTCCTAAACTAACAACATCATCTAGTGTTTGTGTCTCTGTATATGATGTGAGATATCCTGCTGCACCGTGATCTCCCCAACCATATGCACTATTCCAGTTTGTAATATCTGCGGTAGTAATTCCACTGTATGGATATGTTGGCCAAGATACTGATACTGTTGATATACCTTCACTGACAGGTGTTAGGTCCAGATTAGGACCAAAGTCTAGTTTTGTTACATCACCTATGGTTACATTATCATCGCGAACTTCGACGCCAGCTATACCTCCTCCGCCGCCAGTTCCACCTGCTCCGATGATACTTGACGCAACAGAAATATTAACTCTACCTCTACCGTCTGGAGCACTAACCTCAATATTCTCTGCAAAATTTAATTCTTTTGCAATACCTCTTCTAGTTCCATCTTCATAAACATCAATACCTGCACTTGTTGCAGTGACATTTGTTAGTTGAGATCCATCTCCAAAGAATTGGAGAGCAGTTACAATTCCAGCAACCTCTAGATCTGTAACTTGGATTGACTGAACTGTTGAAACACCCGTATTTGTTAGTCCAGAAACCTCAATAGATGGTGTACCTGTAAGGTTTTGTGTAAGAGTAGAAATGCCCGCAGTACTTGCATAACTGATTACGTTTGCACCATCTCCGAGGGTGTTGTAGATCTCCGTAAAATTATCATTAACCTTGGACAGACCCGTTCTTAACGGATCTCCAGTTCCATCATTGGGAGCGTTTCCTATGTTAATAACACGTTTAGACATTAAAACTCCGCCCTATGTCCCTATTTTATTATATTTATCGTACACATAAATAAGAAAGTTCTCGATTATGTTGATGAAAAAAATGATTGAAGATCTCATGGAAGTCTTCCAAGAATGGAGACAAGATAGAGCATTTAAAAAGAGATTGAAAAAACAACAGAAACGTGATCCATTTATTTACAAATGATGACTAGATGGGGAATCTCCGCGAATAGTCACAACGCTGCATTAAGTGTATTCGTTGGAGATCGATTAGTCTTCGCTTCTTCAAGTGAAAGATACAGTAAACTTAAGAATGATGCTCATCTATGTAAAGCTTTAGTGGATGAGGCCATGTGGTGGGGGAAACCTCATGAGATTTATTGGTATGAAAATCCCAAACTGAAATCATATAGACAGTTTCTTGCGGGTCAAAAAGTACCTAAGGGGGAAAACAATATAAGAAAATATATTGAAAAGTATATTGGAGATATTCCGATCCGATATACAACTCACCACAAGAGTCATGCGGCCGCAGGTTACTATACAAGTGAATTTGATAATGCTGCAGTCGTTGTATTAGACGCAATAGGAGAGTTTGAAACTTTTACTATTTGGAAAGGTCGCGGTGATAAGTTAAGGAAAGTATATTCTCAATCATATCCTTCCAGTTTGGGTTTGTGGTATTCCGCAATGACTCAACGATGTGGATTAAAACCAAATGAGGAAGAATATATTCTCATGGGCATGTCTGCATTTGGTGATCCCGATAGACTTTATAGAGAAATATTGTCAGACTTCTTTGATCTGAATAAGAATCCCTATCGGGTGAAACATAATTTACATAAAGGTTGTTCAAACTGGAGAGAAGACCTTCATAGTCAAAAAGATATATTCGACATTGCTGCAGCGACACAGAAAGTTTATGAAAAAATACTGGAACGTGTTCTTATAAAAGCAAAATCACTAGTGAAGAGTGAAAACTTAGTGTTTATGGGTGGGTGTGCATTAAATTGTGCTGCCAATCCTATTGCATATAAATCTTTCAAAAATGTTTGGATTATGCCTGCTCCTGGTGATGATGGTAATGCTATTGGTGCAGTTCTCGCACACCATAAAAAACACATTAAATGGCCAGGTCCATACCTAGGAAAAAATCTTGGACACAATGTTAACAATGAGATGATTGTTGAAGATCTTCTTAGGAACAAATTGTGTGGTATTGCGAGAGGTCGTGCAGAGTTTGGTCCTAGGGCACTAGGAAATCGCAGTCTCATTGCAGATCCTAGAGACAAAGACATCAAGGACCAAGTTAATGAGATCAAGAAGAGAGAAACATTCAGACCATTTGCTCCTGCAATTTTAGAAGAATTTGCGAGTGAATACTTTGACATGCCTTCAGAAAAAAGTCCTTACATGCAGTTGATTGCAAAATGTAGAAGACCAGATCTCTATCCCGCAATCGTTCATGTGGATGGTACTAGTAGAGTTCAAACTGTATCCAAAGAAGATAACCCCGAATTTAGAGAACTTCTGGAACTATGGTATGAAAAGACTGGTTGCCCGATGCTTTTAAATACTTCGTTAAATATAAAAGGAGAACCCATTCTGAATAGTAAAGATCAAATTCAAGAGTGGGAAGAAAAATACAACGTTAAAATTTGGACATGACAACATTAATTGCTTTCGGTGACAGTCATACTGCTGGTGCCGAAATTGAACAAAGATGGGGGCAAGGTAATATTAAAAAAGCTTACCCCGCTAAAATTGCTAATCACTATGGAATGGACTATGAAAACTATGGTCAAGTCGGTGGTAGTAACTACTGGTTGATGAAAAAGTTTATGTCCAGAGTTCAGATAGGACTCCGAAGAAACGAGAAGATGTTTATGGTCTTTGGTTTCTGTGAACCTGCAAGAAATTTTGTTAGTAGTGGTAGGGGAACTCTCCATGGAACTCCATACCTCTTAGGAAGATACCAAGAAGGTGTAGTAGAAGAACGTGAAAGAGTTAATGAAAAATTATTACGACTATACGAATACTGGTTGAGAGCACACACAGACGAAGAAGTTCATAGTATGTCTTTAGACATTATATGGCAGATTCAATGTATTTGCAAACAATACAATATTCCATATCTGTTTACCTCTGCTACTGATTTTTATTACGGCGATTGGTCAAATATTGATCCAAGATATTACTATGGACATCATGCGACTAATAAAACAATCTATGAACCGAGTAGACCTGGTAATGTAATTGTTAGAGAACAATATAGTTATTGGGGTGTTGCTACAAATCATCCAGATTGGAAACATTTGAAAGATACTGATCGTTGGTCTATGCACTATCCAGAAGAATATCATGAATACTGGGCAGGTCGCCTGATCAAGTTTATTGAGGATCAGAAGATTCTTGAAGGTAAAGTTGACAAAGCCCTACAAACATCACTATAATGACTCTGTGGAGTTTCAGAAATAAATATAGCTAAACTTAAAAAGCTATATGGTTGATTATGAAAACCCTTGGATGTATGAGGGTCGTGCGTTTTTGTCGGAAGATATTGGAGATAACTACGGGTTCGTTTATAGAATTACAAACTCTCTTAATGGTAGAGAGTATATCGGAAGAAAATATTTTGTCCAGAAGCGAAAACCAAAAGGTGGTAAACGTAAAGTTACCTCAGAGTCTGACTGGAAGAAGTACTATGGGTCTTGCCCAGAACTGAAAGAGGATATAAAGAAGTACGGGAAACAGAACTTTTCTCGCCAGATTCTGAGTATACATACTACACTAGGAAAGGTGAACTACGAGGAAACCCGTCAGTTGTTCGTTCAAGGTGTCTTGACCGAATCGCTTGACAACGGCGTCCCAAGGTTCTACAATTCTAATGTTCTCGGCCGTTACTACAGGAAGGACTACTTTCATGGAACAAGATCTGATGAATGAGACCCAGCTTCTCAAGGACAGTATCATTGATCGCATCCATGACCTAGTGGCTATGGGTGACTATCTGAACGCTTGTGCTGTTTATGAAGAATTCAAAGAATCGTTTGAGGAACTTATCTGACATGTTAATGAACACCATTTTTGTTGGTGGAACTGGACTTCTTTCAGCTTTCATCATTACTAATACTAATACTACTCCTCCAGCTGAATTTGACCCATCATCAGCAGTAGAAATCCCTGTAGTAGAATTCAAAGTACCAGAATGGAAGTGCCCTGATTGTACACCAGAAGAACAGTATGTCCTCTCAGAACTCCAAGAACACACCCGAATCACAGATCGTAATGCTCTTGCTACGATTATGGGAAACATTAAACAGGAAAGCAAGTTTATTTCCAACATATGCGAGGGAGGGGCTCGAGTTTCTTACAGGGATTGCCTTAGCGGTGGTTATGGTCTTATTCAGTGGACCTCAATAGGACGCTATAATAACCTCGGTAAGTTCTGTAATAACTATGGGTGTGATCCTAGCACCTTGGAAGGCCAAACTCGTTACATGATTAACGAAAGTGTCTTCCAACGCTATCTGCCTGAGTTTGAAGGTAGTGGTAAAACGGTAGATCAGTATATGGTTCCCGCATATTACTGGTTGGGTTGGGGTATTGAAGGAAGTAGGAGAAATTACTCATATAACTATACTAAGAGGTTGGTACTCGAAACATGATTTTGCGCGCCATTAAAGAACTCCTTTCTTCAAAAAAATTTGAAGAAGAGAAAGTTGAATGTTCAGTTGATGAGGAAACAGTTCCTTGCGACACACTAGAAGATGTATTTTTCAGTCCAGAAGCACAGGGTAGTTGGACGGGTGTTCCTGCACCCGCATACCTTGAAGACGATCCATGGTTTGGTTCTGCGCCTACTCTTACAGAGAAACAAGAGGAGTTCAAGGCAGAATCAGAGGCATTCAAAGCAGAGGCTTTGAAATATTATGGTGAACAGACCAATGAACCAGAAAACATCCATGAAGTGATGTATCAGATGTCTACAAGTAGTGGTGAAACCACTGTTCAACGAGATCCTATCGGTGGTTCTGAGACATTTCAGGAAGGTCCAGGTGGTTGGCAATCAGGTGTTGGTCGTTGACAGACCCCATCCCTGGTGGTATACTTAAAAAGTTGAGACACAACTCAACTGCGGTGACCCCCTTGGTAGTTCAG
>TARA_R100000697_G_scaffold23616_2_pt1 | contig 44114 bp, 66 predicted proteins | sample TARA_R100000697 | Tara Oceans TARA_R100000697 (sample SAMEA2622788) | marine metagenome | biome: marine biome (ENVO:00000447); feature: surface water layer (ENVO:00002042); material: "saline water (ENVO:00002010), including plankton (ENVO:xxxxxxxx)" | depth 5 m
TAAACAGTTGTTGAGCCCGCAGGAACTAAAAGTCCATTGATTGCTCCACCAACAACACCACCTCTCATAGTAGGATCGTTTAGGTATTTCCAGTCTGACTTGTAAAAGTCATATCCTCTTCTGAATCCAGTAAAGCCAAGATTTAATGCCATTTCTTCATCATTGTCAAATAAACCATATGAAGTACCACCAGCTCCATAGGAGTTTTGAGCAGCTAACATATCATCAATATCAAATGAGAAGTTTCTGTTTAAGAAAATTACATTTTCTTCAATAGCACCTTGCTTGTCTAATCTTTGGATAATAGAATCAAAATCTGCAAGTGTAGTTGGGTTTCCACCTCCATACACATTACCTCTATTTTGAACAGCGAAGAAGATACCATCAGAACCATTTAAGTTTGCAACAGACGCACCGGCTGCAACACCTTGTAAGAAGTCACCAGCACCAGATGCTGCCTCTGCAGGAACTGCCTCAATCATTGCAGTTTCCAAATAGTCCTCAAATCTAAGTCTTGTTTCGTGCTCAGATTTTAGATACCATAAATATCCACTTGCTCCATTTTCAGTTGTAATTTCAATCCATCCAATTTGAGCCATATCAGAACCAGATACTTGGTATTTGTCCTTAATAATAATTGGCTTGTTGTCAAAGATGAAATCATCAGCCTCTAAAGAGCCTACCATTCCATTAGTTCCTTTGTTAAATTCAGAACCATATATGAAAATATCACATGCAACACCAGCAGCTACAGCTTGTCCAGCAGCCTCATAGTAAGCAATAGTTACTACATTAGGTGCACCAGCAGTAGGAGCAACAGTAACAATCCCTTTGTTAGTTAAGTTAGAACCAGGAGTTCTATCAGAAATCATAACAGTTTGTCCAACTCTTAATGCAGCAGTATTTGGCGTACCAGCTAAAGCAGGGTTAAAGTTAGAAATGTTATTAGGAATTGTCCATACTCCAGTTGCTGCTCCCGCAGCACCAGCAGATGTACATGATTGATATTTCACATGAAGTCTTCCTTGCTCTGCCCATTTGATAAGGTCAGAGTTAGAAGGCATTTCAGCTCCTACCATACGTAGGAAAGAACTGATTGATCGATTGCCATATCTTTCAAACTCTTTTTCGTAAGTATCAGGTAAATACTGATTCAAGAAATTGAAGTCTGTAATATAATTTGTAGACAACGGTACTTGTTGGCTACTTGGTTGCAAATCAAAACCAGGAGTTACATTTACACTCATAATTTAAATTTTTAATAGTTTATACTTTTTTAATACTTCTAATTTTGAGCCCTCTACCACTGTTTCGGTCTTGTGATTGTACATTTCGTATTTTCAACCCATCTTTACTAACTAATCTTGGTGCTTGTCTCACATCCATATTAATGTTTTTAGATTTCTTACTCACACTTTCTACAGCTTGTGCAACACCTAAGTCATAAAAATGTTTAGCAAATTTATCTGGATTCAAAGCTACCGATAAGGCTTTATGATAAGCCTTCGGATTTTTTATAAGTCCTTTGTCATCAATAAACTTTTTTGAAAAGTTTGAAAAATCAACTTGAACATTATAAAGTTCCTCTTTGGTGCCAGGTTTAAAAGTAATATCTTTATCTCCTACATTGAAATCAAAACCTTTGAAATCATCGGAAAAAACTTCTTTAGTTCTTTCTTGGAAATATTCAATTCTTTTTTTACTTGCCTCCTCTACAGTTTTAGACTGCTCGATATACTTATGATAAGCATCTAATTGTTTTTCTTGATCTTCAGATAATCCACCCCCACTTGACTCAAGAGGGATTTTATACTTATCCTTTTGTTCGTTAAAAAACTTTTTTGCTTTCGCAAGTTCTCGTTTTTTAGCTAACTTTTTTTTCTTGACATCTTTTGGATCATCCAGTTCTTCATCAAAACCAAATTTATCCTCCATAATATCTTGAATGTCTATTGCATCTAAACCTTCTTCGTTATGTGCAATAAAGTCAGCCAGTACAGCTTCATCCTCCATAGAATCATAATCTCTTTGTAACTGATAGAAATCATCAATCCCACGACCAGTTTCTTGCTTGTACTTTAGATATGCAGAAACATCTTCAGGTAATGGATCGTTTGCCTCTTTTTCCGCGAAAAGATCATCAACCGAGTTTATTTCTTTGTCATATCTGTTCTTTAAATATGAAAGAACGTCTTCATCATTTAACTCTGATGAGGGAGTTTTTTCTTCTACTTCTGTAACACTTTCTGTTTGGTTTTCAGTTGATTCAGATTTAACTTCAACCACTTCAGTTTCATTTTCTTGAGTTGGTTGATTTAATTCTTCTTCGTGTTTTTTTAGAAGTGTTTCTTCTATTTCTGCTTTTGATTTATTATCGCTACCTTCGATAGCTCTTACTTTTATTTCCATTAGATTAAATTTTTATTTTTTACAAAGTTATACATTTATTTATTTATTTTTCAAGCAACTTTTTTGTAATGCTCATACAAATCATTACCTATTTTTATACCAGCATCTGAATCTGATTTATAGTGAACATGAGCAACAAGTCTACTATTAGAGATGTTTTGTGCAGCTTGTAAAAACTCTGCACTATGTACTGGATATATATCACTCAAAACATTTGCCACAAGTTGTGCTTGAGCCGAATGTCCAGAAGGAAAAGCTGGTGTCTGAGCACTATTCATTTTATGATATTTAAAATTTATACCAAAGTTTTTAGCAGCGACATCTGGTCTTTCTCTATCGTGATAATTTTTTATACTCATAATTACTGGTTTACTTTTATTAATTAAATCATTTATGAGTTTTGTTGGTGGTTCAATTCTTCTTTTTAACAATATTCTTTCGAAGACATTATATATGTCATCAAATTTATTAGCAAAAGCAACATCTAATGGCATATCATTTAAAGACATTATTTCTTGCAATTGTTTTATTGATCCGCTTTTAGGATACTTTAAATATTTATATTTGTTTATTGAAAAGTTTTCAAACATTATCGAGGATCAAATTCAGCCATATCAAAACCATCTAAACTGTCTTCATTGGATTCGAAGTCTATTGGTGGTAAATCTCTTTTCTTTTGTTCAATCATTTTAGATGTTTGTGTAGATTGTTGACTTATTCTTTTTGATTTACCTTCTTCTTTTTCTCTTTCCCTGGCATCTATTTGAGATTGCTCTTGACCTTTTAACTGCATGTTGTATGCAAACTCTTCAGCCATAAGAGCTAATTTTAATTCTTTTTCTGCGGTTAGTTTTTGTATTTCGTATTGTGCCTTTGCTTGTTCCAATTGCATTTTGCTTTCAGTCTCCATAGCTACTCTTTGTTGCTCTGCTTGAGCTTTCATTTGAGTAACTTCCATTTGTTGCTGAGCCTGCATTTGTTGCATTTGCATTTGTTGTTGCTGTTGTTTTTCTTCCTTCTTTTTTCTTTTCAATTTAAGAAGTTGATTTGCCATTTTTATATTATGTATTTCTCTAATGTCAATAGCATCTTCTAAATTAATATCTTGTTTTGACAAAGCCATTTGAATGTTTTGTTCTAACATTGCTTTTTGCTCTTCATCTGGTGCTAACTCTATAAAAATACCAAAGTCATATATGTATAAGTCTTTAATGTCATTCAATATTGCGGTGTTGAATTTACCTATTTGCATCGCAAACTCATCCTTGAAATCAGCATACTTCAATACATCGGCAGTCCTAATTGCTAAACATTCTGAAAGAGTGCGAGTTATATACAGACTGCTATCCAATATATGTCTTGTTGCAACATTTGAATTTAACGCTGCAAGTTTTTGAACACCAACCAAAGAGTTTGGATCTGGCATAGAACCATCTCTTGCCTCATTAAGACCAGTGACAGTTCTTATCATATCTAAATAATGATTGTAATTACCAATCAACATTTGTAATTTACTTGCTCCACTATTAGTGTTTAGTTGCTGAATAGGTACTCTTGCATTATTAAACTCACCATCACCAGTATAACTTCTACCTACTACACTACCAGTTTGGAAATATAATCTCAAAGCATCCTCAGGATTGTAAGCAGCGCCAGTTCCTAAATCAACTTCGTTCAAACCATCGGCATCAATAAAAACACCATCAGGAACTACCCTTGCAACTACTTGTTGAATTTTTAAATGTGTAACCTGTATCAAATCAGCAAATGGAATCATCCTTTTGCATAGTGATTCCATAATGCCTTTATAACTTCTTGGTGCACAAGCAACATAGTTTGGCATTGCAAATTGATTCGAAGATTTAGGTCTAACCATATTCTCCATTAGTCTCCATTGAAGAATAATATTTGTACCCATAACCATTACTCCTTCATACCATACATCAATCTTTTTTTCTACTCTTTCAAACTCTCCCTCTTCTTGCATTTCTTGTGGAGGATTGAACTGATCATCTTTTTGTACGGTTTTGAATGTACCATCAGCAAGTCTTTTTTTCTTGTAAACAAAAGAATTTGTAGTTTTATAATTAAAGTACAGCAGAGTTGCAGTATCTCTATAGAACATAGAGTTTTCATAATATTGTGCATTGTTAAAATAATTGTACCAAGATTGACTGTATTTAGATATTTCATACAAGTCTTCATCTGTCAAATCGGGGTTTATTTTTATAAGCTCTGTTATTGGAACTGTTTTAATTTCTCCCCAATAAAAACAATCTTTAAAATATGGATCTTCAGTATAGCTATAAACTACATTAATTGGATCAACATAGTCTACTTTTACTCCTTGACCTAATAAAAAATTATGTTTACATATTCCTATGCCTAAAGTTGCTATATCATAATCAACTCTTTTTCTTACCTCATCATAATGATTTTCATCTAACAAAGTATTGATTGCCTCTTCACAAGCTATCTCAATAGCTGGTTTATATTTAAGATTCATGAATAGCTCTAACTCTTCGCTACTTTCAGGTAGCTCTTCTTCTGGTACATTAAAAACATCAATTTTGAAATCTTGTGTCATTTGTGTTAGAACTGGTCTTGCAACCATATCTGCCTCTATCATTTCTTGAAACTGTGTTCTTTTTTCTGCCGACATTGCGTCTTGTGCATATGCTTTTACTTTGAATAATCTGTCAGACATTCCATTGACTACAATGTCAATAAATTTTGGTATTACTGGAACTGGTGTCCAGTCTAAATTAAGGTAAGATAAATCACCATCAACAGCCAATTCATTTTTATATTTAGCTACTGATTGTTCTCCACGCGCATACAGTCTTAATTTATGAAACTCTGCATACTGACTGTAAAATCTACATGATCCATTATCTCTTCTAAACCACTCATATTGTATGGCTTGTCCTATCTGTAAACCATACTCATCTGTAGCTTTTTCTGAATCTGAAACAAATTGATCTGGAAATGCCGCGGATTTTATATCTATATTTACCTGCTTCATCTATTAAGAAGTTGACTTACTGTATTTTTATTACTGTATCTTGCAAAGTTAATGCTAATTTTCGACTTTTCTTTAGTCGGTGTGTACAAGTGTTTTTGGTTAGCCATAACAGCCAATCCACTGCTTATACTTGCATCAAACTTAGTTCGATTACTTATATCAAATTTTGCCCAATCTTCCAAAGTTCTTTGAAAATACATATTACCTATATCTCCAGTTTCTCTAAAAGTTCCCTCCATATCAAAGCCAATATATTTTTCAATGTATGACTCGATAGCTGATGCATGGGCTTGTTTTACATCTTCAGATGTATTTGGTATACCACCCAGCTCTCTTTCTGTTTTGGAAAGTTTATTGAATACCTTGTCAGGTCTGTTCATGCAGAAATGTCTGTACCCTCTATTTTTGAAATGATATAATAACCTCGGCTTGTTATTTTCAATTAGTATAGGCATACCATAAAATACACAAGCCATTAATACTTCCTCAAAAAATATTTCTGCGGTTTGAGGTCGAGCTATATATTCTAAAAAAAACTCATTACTCGGCCACTCATCCATATTAAACTTTGTCATCCCATGTAAAGAACCATTTGAGCCTTTACCTACGACAACTCCTGATATGTCATAAGAATCACAACCAAACGATCCTAAATGTTCATTACCAGGATAATACTTTCCATTCTTTTTAAGAACATTATTTTGTTGTTCTTTTTTCGGTAGGAAAGATACAAAAAATCTTCCTCTTTTATCTGGACTCCATAAAACCTCTGAATCCTTCACACCATTCTTCCAAAAGAACTTACCTTGAACAATGTGTTGGTTTATTATCAAGCTATCATTATAATCTATTTGTTGATATATTTTGGTTAAATTAAATAAAGATTGTTTGCTCTCATCCCTAAATGCATGTGATTCAGAACGAGGAAATTGTCTATAATATTCATTAAGTGCATCTGGATCTAAAGCTAAAGACTCAACTTCATTTTCCCAATAATTTATAGCACCATGATATATGTACTCACCATCAATACCTTTTACTTCTTGGCTCGGAGTTTTCAAAACTGGGTTGCCATATCTATCTATAAAGCCCTCCATATTCCACTCCATAGGAATAAACAAACTATACAATCCACTTTTAGTCTGACCATTAGCATTTCTTTGTGAAGGATTTGAGTCATTAAATAATTGTTTAAAATTATTACCACCTTTATCTAAAGCATTAGATGTAGAGCCCATCATACATTTACCAATAACCTTACTACCCAGTCTTAAACAAGTTTTTGTAACTCTCCAGTTATTCAAAATATTTTCTGGTCTTTCCCATTTCCCACTTTCATCATGTATTAATAATTGAAGTTTTTCTCCATCATAACTATTGTCAGATGTGTTTTTCCAATCTATTGTTGTATCGAGTCCATCCAAATCTTCTTCGCCTTGATCATACATATTTTTTTTTGTAATCTTAGATGCAGGAACTCGATAAGCTAATTCTGTTTTTGGCTTGTCCATACCATCTTGGATTGGTTTAAAGAAAAATGGATAGTTGTTAGATATTGGCACAATTTTATCTGTAAACATTTTTTTAGCATCTGCACCAGTTTTTGACAAAACACCTATTCGTGCATCTCGAGATAATGTAGCTGTATTAACTCCTTCACACGAACTCATAAAAGAAAAACCTGATCTTCTTATTTTTAAATAACAAATCCCAAAACTTCTTTTATCTAACTTACATGCCTCCCAGTATATATAAAAAATTCTATTTGCCTCTCTAAAATCAGGATGTCCAACATCGATTTTTGTCCATTGTAAATACATATAATGTGTGCCGGTTATATATGTAGGTATGCCATTGTTTAGAAACCAATGCCCATTCTCTCTTCTGTTAAATTCTGTTTCGATGTAGTTTATCCACTTGTCTTTAAAATTAGGTGGTGCATCATACCATTGAAAGATAGTTTGAATCCTTTTAAGTTCCTTAGGATAGGTGTGAGGTTGCCAATATTGATCTTCTTTTTTTTTCTCAGATTTGAGTTGTGGAGTTTTTGGAAGAGCTATTCTTAAGTTGTTTATAAAATAAATATCTCCTATAGTTCCATCTTTTGATATAACAACAATGTCATATTTTTCATTATAACCTGGCTGCCAAGCATGAGCTTTATTTTTCTTTGCTAAAACATTCTTGGGTATAACACCATCTAATACAACATGCAGTTTATCTGGATCGTGATTCAGCAAATCCTTTCGGAGTATTTGTTTTTTTAATTTCATTCCCATCTAAAATTGATTTTTCATCTTCTATCCTTTTGAGTATTTCAAATGCATCAAATATAGCTAATTTCTTAGTGGCAGCTGCATTTTTCAATCTGTCTGCTGCTAACTCATCCTGGGGATCGGGTTTAATTATTTCTTCTTTTGCAACTTTAATTAACTGCTTTACAGCTCTTTCTCCAGCCTTTATGATTTCTAATTTAATTTCTTTAATTTCCATTTAATTTGAGTGTAATATTATTAGTAAACATTCTATATAAAACCTCATCATCAATTATAAACTGATACTCACTATTTGGCTCATACGATACTTCATCACCCACCTTAAGACCTAAGTTTAAAAGCTCTGTATTAATATATTTTATAGTACCCACCAAAGGCTCTATACTTCCGCTTTTAGAAACAAAAGAGTCTTTCTTTTCTGATGGTTTTACAAAACAATATTTGTCATGACCAAACCAAACATTATCTTTTTTGTATAGAAAAAACTGATCATAGTCAACTAAAAATAAATTTTCTTTGAGATAACTTCTCCCACTTTTTCTTCTACCATACATATCATTATAAAACTTAAAAACATTGTGATGGACTACTAAAGTGTCTCCCTTTTTAATTTCTCCTTCATAGCCAATAGGAACTTCAATAACTTTAGCAAATCTATTTGAAGATGAAAAATCTTCTTCCGATGTGCTTGTAATAAAATCTATATCACCTATTTTTTTTATATTGTTATACCTTCTATTATTCAAAGGTGTTACAATAAAATAGTGTGGGGATTTCATTAAAAGTTTATGTTATATTCTAAAGATATAGGCATAGTAAATTTAAATTCTTTCCATAATAAAACTTCATCTTTTTGTAGAATCCAAATTTTATATGAGTCAGAAGATAAGTCTTGTTGTATTAGATGAATTATATATTTACCACCCAAAACTTCTTGACCAACGATGTAGTGCATTGCCCCTGATTTATAATCAGCGCCTATAGAAATTTTTCTTATATCCATTTAATTAAAATGTAGTTCCTACAGTAAGTACCCTATAAAGTATGTTGAAATATGCAACGCCAGTGCCTTGAGTTACAGCACCATTATTTGACAAAACAAGTGGTTCATTTACACCCATTGTTGCGGTAGTTTGAACTGGTAAATTGGTTACAGTATCTGCCGCAGCATTAAAACCATTTCCAACTGTATTGAAGGGAACAGCAGAGATTTGTGTACCAGTGGTTGTTCCTATAGGTGAAATTTGGTTAAAATCATATTGTTGTGAACCAACATCCATGTATAAAGAAATATTCATTATACTTAAAACTTTATTTGCGCCTGGAGCTGCAATTAAGTCTATACTTTGTGCAGGTAATGTAAGTAATCTTCCGCTACTAACTTCTACATGAGCCACCAAAGTATCTACACCAAATAAAGACTGTACTGCACCTAATGTGCAAGATTTAGTCATGAGGTTTGCATCCTCATCGGTAAGTATTAAATAATCTGAAGCTACTGGTGTAACTAAGTTAGGGTATGCGGATGTGTTACTTATTCTTGCCATCTTTATCTTTTGAAGGTTTTACGTCTCCAGTTTTTAAATCAATTACTGCATCTTGTCCATATTCTTCTATCAATGCATCTTCCATTGCTTTGAATTGTCCTTGAAGCTCAGATAATTCACTCAACAATTTTTTCTTTTGAATTTCAGCATCGGCTATGCCGATTTTTAAACTCATAAATTTATTGTTAAGAGCTTGTATTTCTTTTAATTGATCTTCTGTTAATTTTAAAGTTTCTTCCATTATATTAGATTTAATTATTAGTAATATACAAATATAAGTAATTTTTAATTGTGATTATCTACCTATAACTGTTTCGATATCGCTACTGGCTACATCTATCACTTCTGAAATATTTTCACCTATTACTCCATTAACAGTATTGCTATACCCTGATGCAGTTGCAGTAAAGGTAAGCCGAGGTGTATAGGCAAAATTTTGTCGAGCTTGTTGATTAGTTCCAGAAACTTCAGGCTCTAAATCATCATAATCAGAAAAACTAAGTATAGCTATTTTTAATTGGCCAGTTAAAAAAGCTGTGATAGCATTGCTATTTAAATTCATAGTGCTTATGTTATTGGTGTCGGGCCATAAAAATTCTTCATCATTTTGACCATAGTTAGTCGAGCCATAATTATCAAAGTCAGAGGTTGATAAATTTGAAAAACTTGGTCTACTACCTTGTGCAGTAGAATTTACAAATGCTACAGCCATATTCGTAGATGTTGATGTAGTAGGATCAAATTGTAATTTTAAATTTGTTATTGTAAATCCACTTGAATAAGAAGATGTATCAAATGCAAAAAAAGAACGAAACACTTGCCACTCTGAGCCTTTTCCCCCACTTGAAAAACTTGTTTTTGCTGCTATAGCATTTGAATTGTTTGGTTGATTTTGAACAGACGCAGCAGTAGTAGCATCCCGGGTAGCCGCCCAACTGTCTGTACCAAAGTTTTGTAGAACACCATATTTTGTTGCAGTTATTGTTGGCATATCTAACTATTTTCAACCCAAGTATTGTCAGGACAGAAAAATATAGTATTACTATCGATAGCATATCCGACAACACGAACATAATCTCCCGAGCCGGATGGAGCAGTATTAGTCATTTGACCTGAAGTGTTGGATACATAAAGAGGTCTACCTGCTGTAAATCCATGACTTGCTTTTCTGAAAACTCCTCTTGTTAACATACCATTTCCACTGTTTGTACCAGTAGCAATAGCCAATAAATTAGTAGTAATATCACTATCTGCATCTGCCTCTGTCCAAGCCGCTGCAAAATTACTCTTACCATATAATTTGCCTGCAGTAGTTGAAGTACTGTGCAGGGCTATAACTTCACCATTAAATGAAGACGCACTATTCGAAACTTGTAGTTTTATTCGTGTATTTGTACCAAAGGCAAACTGCTGTACACTTGTAGCATTCATTTGTATGGAGTCGCTTTGTAAATTAATAGTTTGATCAGTTAAGCGAATATTAGTAGCAGCTTGGGTTACCAAGTCAATTATCAAAGTTTCATCTCCACCATCTACATCTCCTATTGTAAGTAAATTTGATGCTGCAGTTTCTTGAAAATTTGTAGTAGAACCCAAACTAAGTGTGCCACCTGAAACTGTTAAGTCACCAGTTACCTTACCACCACCAGAAAGGGTTTCGTATTTTTTCGAGCCATTATGAAAAAGCTCTACTGCTCCATTACCAAAACAGTTTATAGCACTTTCAGAAGTCTGAGCACGAATTAAAACATCATCAGCAGCAAGAATAACTAAATCATCATTATTAGCCTCTATTCTACCATCAGCTCCATCGGAATATATTTTCAAATCATTACCTGCACCAAAATTAGCATCAACATTATCAGCCCAAGAGAAATCGGCAGTTACATTTGCTCCTGCAAAAGTAGAAGAGGCGGTAGTTACTGCACCTCCATTAATACTTACACCGGTTGCGGTAGTGCCGAGTCTTAAAGTGTTGTTGTGATATAAATCTACAGAATCATCTTTGGTGGCAGTCAACATGGTTTCTTGAGTACCAACTGCTGCACTTTCTATTATAAATGTATCAGTTTGAAATCTAATTTTACCAGCCGCAGTTCCTTGTTGAAACCACATCTCACCAGTAGATCCTTCAAATATAGCGACTTGCTCGGGTGTGCTATTTTCACCTATAACTACAGATGCTTTAAATGTACCTGAGTTGTCAGTAACAGTACTGCTTAGAAAGTTGATTGGCATACTAAATTAAATTTATGCAACCTTCGTAATCAATACTCTTATATCATTCGTTGAAGGTGCGGTTGTAAAACTAATTGTTACTTGTGATGTAGAAGTTCTAACTACATCAGCGTAAACAGTATCATAAGTAGAGTTATCATATAACTGAACCATTACATCCCTTGTGCTTAAGCCATGGCTTACAGCAAAGGAAGTAGATGTATTATCTCCAATATTTACTACATATTGTTCGTTAGCGGCAATACAAGTGCTAACAGCAGTACAGAAATCAGAAACCTGAGATGCTGTAATGTCAATATTCTGTTCACTTAGCGAAGATAATAAACCTTTTGCAGTTACTGTAGCAGAAAGTGATTTACTTGCACCACCCACTGAACCAGCACTTACACCAGTGTTGTCTAATGTAACAAATCCATTGGCAGTTACTCCAAAGTTTGCACTGTCAAAACCAGCGACACCTTTTTCTGTTGCTCCATCTGTTGCTCCTGCTCCTGCAATGTTTTCATCTGCTATTACAACTGTATAGTCTGATAGTGATGGCGAAGAACTCGCTGCAATATTTGAGTTTGCAAATATTAAATCACCTGGCTCTACATTGTCTGTAAAGAAAGAACCCGCAACTGTTACTGCAAAGAAGTCACCTTGTGTTAATGCTATGTTACTTCCTCCAGTTAATGCAGGAGAGTTTGTACTTGCGTTATATCCACCTTGGAATACACCAACTCCAGCAACAAGTGATTGTACTTGTCCTAAGTTTACACCATCAGTAGATGCTGTACCTGTTTTTACATTTAATAATTTATTTGTTCCAAAGTTTACATCTCCTTCAGCAGCACCAAATTGTTGTAGATGAATATCATCTATATCAATCTTTTTGTTACCCGATGCATTTACAAGCAGCTCGTTTGTAGCAGCTACTGATGAAACCGTTGTTATCGCATTGAAGTCTAAAGATATTTCAAGAGCATCTGTTGCTGAAACTGTTGAATCAACACCCACACCACCACTTACTGTAACAGTATTACCATTTGTAATGGATTGAGTATTTGAACCATCAGATAATGTCCAGCTCGACATCGAACCAGTACCACCAGTATATGCTATTGTAACTGTTCCACTACCATTGTTTGTAGTAGTTATATTTGATCCAGCTGCTATAGTTATAGTGTCTTGGTCTGTAATTGTTGAATTACTACCACTTGAAGCGGCTAATGTTATACTGTTAAATGGTAAAGAGTTTGTAATTGTTAAATCATCAGTTGCTGATGCAGCTGTAGTAATACCAGTGCCTCCAATAAATGTAGCTGTATTACCATCTGTAACAGTTTGAGAACCACTGTCACCTGCAAGTGTCCAAGAGCTCATTGTTCCTGCACCACCATTTGCTGCCGCAGTTATTCTACCTTGTGCATCAACTGTAATGTCTGCTGAAGTATATGAACCTGCAGTTACTGCTGTATTATCAAGATTTATAGTTACTGTGTCAGTAGCTCCTGCAACTGTAGAAATAGCAGTACCCCCAGCTATGTCAACTGTGTTACCACTTGATATAGTTTGGCTTGAACCACTATCTCCTGATAATGTCCAAGAATAGTTTTCTGCACTTGGGAATGTTATTGTTTGTACATCTACCGCAGTAACATGACCAGTTGAATCAGTTGTAACTGAGTCAATAACATCTACTGTTCCTCCATATCCAGGCGATGTAGAGCTTGTTGTGTCTGATCTTGATGTTGTGTTGTGATTTACAGTAAGTGTATCTGTTGAAGATGCTACTGTTGTAATTTTTGTACCACCCGCAATATCAACTGTATTTCCATTGGTTATGGTTTGAGATGATCCACTATCACCAGATAGAACCCAAGAAGTCATAGTACCAGCAGAGCCACTACTTGCGGCAGTAATTCTACCTTGTTGATCTACTGTAATACTTGCTAATGTGTAAGAACCAGGTGTAACAGTTGTGTCATCTAAATTTATAGTTAGAGTGTCAGTTGCACTTGCAGCGGTGCTTATTGCAGTTCCTCCTGCGAATGTAGCGGTATTTCCATCATTTATTGCTTGGCCTGAACCTGAATCGCCAGCAAGTGTCCATGAAGTATAGCTACTTCCAGTAGCTGCAATTGTAATTGTGCCCGAGCCATTGCCAGTTGTTGAAACTCCTGATCCAGCAGCAATGGTAAATGTGCTACCATTACTTATGGTAGAGTTACTACCTGAGGATGCTGCAGCAGTAAAGTTATCCATTGAACCAGTTCCTGCTCCGATATCACTTCTTATTTGTGCTTTTGTTCTAAATTTTAAAAGCCCACTTTCAGATACTACAATACCAGTATATGTGGAATTACTGTCTGCGTTAATTGTTGCAGTTAATGTTCCATCTATTTCTACTGCGTTTAAAAATCTTATTGCCATCTTATTTTAATTTTTTTTAGTTAAATATTGCAACTCCAGTAAAATTACTTGTAAATTGCAGTTGTACTTGGTTTACATTTATATATGTTATTTCACATCCTATTTCATCAGTAGGGTTGGTAGGTGTTCCTTCACTTACACTTACTGCGGGAAACTTGTTTAAATTGTGTGTTACTATGTAACTTGTGTTACCCGCAAGTTGAGCACTAACAAAATTTTTGTCCGAGCCTCCACCCGCATTATATTGTAGCAAAGATATAAAATAATCTTTTTCATCGGTTAAGCCCCCATTACCTTGATTATATGTCAGACCAATATTAAAAAAGGTAGGTTCTCCTGGTACTACAACCGAAGAGTTCCATCTAAATATTGCCCATTGTGTAATATCATCACATTGTGTTATCAATACATCAGAGCCTATAAGTGGAGAGGTGTACCATGAGGATACATTAAGTGATAGTCCTCCTTGATTTTCTGCATGTTGGCTTAATACAAATGTACTAATAGTGTTAAAAGGTACTGTAAGTGCACTACCATTAATAAAAGAAATAGACTCTGCCGGTCTTACTACAGAGCCAGTTGGATTTACATTAGTAAATTGATATCGTAATAATTGAGATTCTGAAGCAACTTTGTTTATAAAATCTGCAACACTTTGAGCAGTAAAGTTTTTAGTTTGGAAATTATTTTGTGAATCCGAACCAATCCATTTATCTGCACCGACAACATTATTGTCGTTTATGTATGTAGATATTCTTGCCATTAATTATTTTTTTATCGATTTACCTTTTTCGTAACTACGTCCTCCAAAATATGCCGCGGTAATTGTTATAAGCAACATTTTAAGAAGTTCTTTCCATTCATCATCAACTGCAAAGTTAATAAATCCTGAGTCAATGAAGATAAGCACTACAGTAGATACAAATAAAAAAATTAATGTCAAAGGTCTTACCGATTTAGAAAGTTTGTTGTCGCTTGACATATCTGATCTCCATCTTTCTGTTACATTTTTTTGTTGAGATAATTCTGCCTCTATAAAGATTTGTGTCATCTCTTTTTCAAACGCAGCCTTTTCATCTTTTGTTCTTATAAACTTATCTACTACTCCACTAATTTTTTCTGCTGCACCTCCAGCAGATCCTCCAAATAATTTTAACAATATATCTTTCATAAATTTGCATACTCTTTTGTAGCATCAAAACTTGGGCAAAATTTTGGTGAAAAATCTCGGTGTCCAAGTATTTCTGCTTTTGGAAAAATATTTTTTAAAACCTTTAACAACAATATTAATGACTCGTGTTGTTCTCCAGTTCTATTATCTTCCTCATTCATATTATTATCTACTCCTCCACAATAACAAATTCCAATACTATATTTGTTATATCCCTTAACATGCGCACCCATTTTTTCTATGGGTCTTCCTATTTCAATTTGTCCATCTCTTTTTATCACATAATGATATCCTATACCAGACCACCCTCTTTGTTTATGCCACACATTGATTAAGTCGGCATCTACATACATATCTGGTGGTGTAGCCGAACAATGAATAAATATTTGTCTTATTTCTCTCATAATTCAATATTAATTCCAACTGTTGATTTAAATATTTCTGTATCCCAAAACTTTGTATATTCTCCTTCTACAAAAACTCCTAATGCCTTAGTTACTTTCCAACCAAATATTAAGCCTACTTGATAGTCAGACCATTGTTCAAAATTTGAGTCTTGTCTTAACCCTCCGAGCCCCCAATTATTTCTATTTAAATAACTAAAGTCTTCATCTCCTTTGAAATATTTATGATAAGGCAAGATATAATTAGCATATGCATGAACCCAAGATTTGTCTGTATAGCTATACCAATCTGCTCCGACTATTGGTGCTACTTCCGCAAAAGCATCTAACAAATCCCATTGTTCTCTATTAAATCTGTTCATCAAGTCTGCAAATACTGTTTCACGAAACTCCAGATCGCTATCGGCTACTATGTTACCTTCTTCATCAATCCAATACCAATCATATACAGTGTTACCAAGCTCATCTTGTTGTGTATATGCAATGTCATCATATCCATATTCAAAACCTAAAGTGTACCATGGGTTTAGAGCAAACCCATCCTCATCTGTTTCGTTCAACCAAATCTCTACTGGGTTGTAGCCAAAAGCCTGGTCATGAGTTCTTGCAATTACCCCAGCACTAATGCTAAATTTTTTACCTATTGGTAGTCTTGCTCTTACTTCTGCTGAGCTATATTTGAAACCCACATTGCCTTCCTCCCTGGATTCCAATTTAACAATGTGATACGAACCTGTATGCCTAAGAAAGTATCGGTGATTTGTAAACACCTCACCTCTCTCCCTTTCTTTCTCCCAATGAAATAAATATTCAAATCCATTAAATGCGGCAGTTGGAGATGATAAAGCTACATTCTTTTCTGTTCCATCATAGTATGCTTTTTCTTTATTTTCATAATCAAATCTTGCAATACGTCTTACACCAAACCCATATCTATAGTCATATTCATGATATTCAGTATCATCTTTAACAACTGGAACATCATATAGATTTCCACTTGGATTTGTTCTAACTACATAATCAATTGATTGTTTTTGATATGGATTGCTAACTTCTCCAGCTAAATAAAAAGTTCCATACTTAAAAAAATCTTTGTAAATTTTACTAAAAACACTTTCTTGTGTTTGAGCATGTACAAAGCAGAACATAAGTAAAATAGTTATTATCTTTTTCATATTAGAATTTACTTTTAACAATATTATTTATTTTCTTTTGAATTATATCTAATGATCCTTCAGGTAATTTCAGGGATATATCACTTTCTACTTTGAATATAAGTTTTCGATTGTGATACAAACATACAGTCGGTAAAAACTTTATGTTTTCTTTTTCAAAAATTTTTGGGTGTTCACTATAAGCCAGGCGCAATAAGTCAGCTCCCTCTAATTTGCTTATATCTATTTCATTGGCTTTTACAAAGTCAGCAGAAAACTGAACTACAACTATACCATCTTTATAGGATTGTGCAAATGTTAGAGAAGGTATTAAAAATAATATTACTAACCATAGTCTCATCTATCTTTTGTTAATTCAAAAATTCGTTCTTCCAATTTTTCTAAAGTAGCCTTCATTTCTTTGACATCTTCTTGAGTTGTCATTATGGCATCACGAATTATTTGATCCTTATATGTAAACTCGGTTTTAGTGACCTCAGGTTTTGGCAATTCCATAGCTTTCGCTATATCAGCTTGAAGGACAAAATACATACTGCATAAACTAACTGTAAACCCTATTATCATTGAAATAGTTTTTAAGTCAAGTGTTACTTTTGTATTTTCTCCAATCTGTTGTGCCATTTTAGTGTATATAAATATAGTTGATCTTAATTTCGTCTGACCATGTATTTGTTATTGTGTATTGCATTTAATTTAATTTTAATTATTTGTAGTCGTATCCAATTTTTGCTCTATTTTTTCTTACCCTCATATATTTGTCAAGCTCTGGAAACTTTTTAGCTACTTTTTTCGCACGCTTTTTACTTGCATCATAATAAGGATCGTTCATGTAATTTTTGTTCTTGTGGAACATATGATTGTGATGATATGCAGAAGCTATTGAATCCTGTCTTGTTGGGCTCGGCTTTGATTTAGAAAGTAACTTGGCAGTACCCTTCTTTTTCTTAGTTTGTTTGGGCTTACTATAATAAAGTTTAGGCTTTTGCATAGCATTTAACATGCCATCGATTCTTTTAGCCTGACCTTTATGCATAGCAGAGGCTTTCTTAAGCTCCTTTGATATTTTTTGTAATTTTTTTTTGTTCATCTTACCAAATTGCTAAACAATTATTAACTGCCGCTGCATCTGTTCCAGTAGAGAACAACTGCAACACTTGTATTGGTAAGTAATCTCCTACTGGAAAATTACTAAATGTAACAATGCTACCAGCTGCAGTTTTTACTTTTACATCTACGAATGATTTTGCTACATCCATTGTTGCCTCATTACTGCCAACATAAAGTATACATCCTGCAGATGATTCAATTCTTTTTTCAAATTGTGGTCCAGCTTGAAATATAATATAGTCCTCGCCACTTTCAAATATATCATCCAATATATCTAAAGATGTAGAGCTTGTTAGGCCGGTTACGACAGTTAGCGTGTTGTCTGTAGTGTTGTAAACAATGTCATTAATTTCAACATTACTAAAGTCTGCTGTACTATCATCCAAGCCTTGTGCTCTTGTATTGTCGCAAGTACCTGATAGTGGTACTGAATATGGAGATGGTATTGGTATTGTATCACTGCCAAGAATCTCAAATGATTTACCAGTGTTTACATTTATTTTTGGATATGCCATTTTAATTTATTTTGAGGTTAAAAATCTCTTTATCTTTTGTATGGGAAAACCCTATTTAAGGTATCCCTACGCTGACCACACCCACAGTCTTTTATTCCTGCAGCTTTAGTCACATTTGTTACTACTTTTTTTATACCCGTAGCTTTGGTAAATTTTTCTATACTGTCACCCAGTCCTCTTGATTTCATTTTCATTTTTTACAAATACATTCTGCCACTGGGCAGTCTTTAACATTTATAATTAATTTAGATAGTAGCCAATTCCACTTGCATAACAATCTCTTCCAAACATTCTGCAACCAATATCCAAATTTTACTAATAATTTTCCCATTCTATTTTGCTTTTGGTGGAGGAACTCTGTCTATTCTGCGTGGCACATAAGGTACTTCAACATGAGAAGGGGTTGCAACCACTTCTGTAGATTTTGTTTCCTCAACTAATTTTTTTTCTTTTACTTTTTTAGGTGCAGCCTTTTTTTTAGGTGCAACCTTTTTTTTACTTTTTGTCATTTGATTTAATTTAAATTATCTTCTTCTACAACCAAAATTCTTGGCATAGTTGGCCATCTTTACTACAGATGGTGAATATTTTTTCTTGCTTTTCATAACTGCCGATGCAGCACTACAAGCATCTTTGAAACCATTTCTTTTAGCCCATGCTGTAAATTTTCCCTGATCCTTTTTTTTAATCTGTGGAAATTCTTTTGCAGCCATGACTATTTTCTAATTAGTTTACTTAAATGTCCTTTTACACTTTTAGGGTAATGCTTTTCATATTTCATTGAATGATCACCACCATAAGCATGTCCATACATTTTTTTTGACATAGCTTTACTCTCATCTCTTCTATCTTTGAATGATTGAGATTTCTTGCCACGTCTTGCTCCTAAAGACTCATCAAGTCTATCGTTGTATCCTTGTGCCATAATTTTGGTTTTAATTAATTAATAATAATACAAATATAATAATATTTTTACTTAGCATTTCCAGCGTCTTCTTGCTTGTCTTATTCTTGAGTTCGGATTGTTTCGCGTTGCAGCACTACTTCTTTTTAGTTGCCCTAAACTTCTTGCACAATATGACTTTCTTCTTTTAGCCGCTTTACTACCAGGTTTTACTTTACCAGTAACCGCAGTTTTTAATTTACTGCCAGGATTTTTTCTTCTATACTCAGCAACACCCTTGGCAGTCATACCTGCTCCACTTTTGGTAGGTCGATAGTTACCACCCTTACCAGTAGTTCTTCTTATGTTTTTACTTAACTTGCTTGGCATTATTGTTTATTATATCTAATAATTCTTTGTAGGTATGAACCCAGTCTTTAGGAAGTCTATTCCTATTATACTGATCTATGTACCATTGTTCAGTTCTCACCTTACTCCTTTAATGTTTCTTACAAACTGTTTTCCTTTTGAGCCTTCTTTCTTTTTCTTTCTTGCTGTTGCAGCAAGTTTTCTTCTTGAAAGACTTCGAGCTTTGGCTAAAGGTAAACATCGATCAGGATTCTTCTTGTTTTTAGAAGTTCCACATGGGCCTTTTATCTTTCCATCTGTACCTATGCGTACCCATTTTTGTTTTACCCACTCTTTTAATTTACCCATTTTTCTTTACTTTATTAGATTGTTCCCAAGGTAAACTTCTATCGTGAGTGTCTATTTGATCGACTGGATATACTTGTATTGGGGATTTAGCGTTTCTTCTATAATAATAATTATTATGGTCATATCTCAATATACCTTTTTGCATTTGTTTCAAATGCTCGGTTTCATGAGCAACAGCCATATCTTTATTTTTTTTGCTAATATTTGAAGATATTTCTATAACTCCATTAGGATTGATTTGACCAAGAGTATATTTACCAAGTGGTTTTTCAACAACTAATCTATCTCCATTTGAATATTCGCTATTGTACCCAAATACTTCATATATGTTTCTAAGTTTGAAAGCCATTAATTCATTTTTCTTTCTCTCTTCATTATAGCCCCAGCAGTTTGACTTGCCTTAGGTTTCTTCATAGCCATCTTAGGCTTTTTCTTCATAGACATTTTAATCATATACTCATTCTTACTAAACTTCTTTTTACCTCTTTCAGATACCTTTGGTTTTTTCATTGACATCTTAGGTTTTTGTTTTTTCAAATAAGCTCTTGCATCTTTTTCAAATCTTTTTCTTCCTTCTGCTGTGTTTGGATATTTCTTTTTATCTCTATCAGCAAAAGCCTCTTTAATAGTTACACCCAAGCCTAACTTTCTATTTTTATAGTTTTTTAATCTTTGTCCTCCCAATCCTTTTATGGCAGTCAATCCTCCAGTAGCCATATCCATCGCAGCATCAGTTACTCCTTTTGCAACTTTTTTCATTTTCTTGCTACTTACCATTGGTTTTTTCATAGCAGCCATTTTAGTTTTTTTCATAGACATTTTAGCTTTGTCTACTGCTGCTTTAAATTTTGGGTTGTTGTCTAACTTACCTGCTTTAGATGCAGCTTTTAACTTGGCATTGAATTTAGGCTTTTCCATAGCCATCATTGACTTTTTCATTTTAGCCATTTTAGTTTTTTTCATAGCAGCCATTTTTGCCTTTTTGTAAAATGCTCGAGGCTTTTGAACAGCTGATAACATAGGTTTTTTCATCATGATTTCTGATATTTATTAATTATTATTATTTCTTTTTACTTCCTTTTGCATAGTTAGGATCTTTACAATACTTACTTGCAGCCATATTTGCATAAGCAGATGGATACTTATCAAAAGTTCTTTTAGCCCAAGCTATTCCTGCGGGGCAGATACTTGCTTTGGGTTTTTTTAATCTCATTTTAGACATCTTAGTTTTTTTAGTTGCTAATTTTTTTGCTACACCTTTAGCGAGGTTCTTTCCGATTTTTAACAATCCTCCAGCCCCACTCATTACCATACTTAAATTTCCTGCCGATCCCAATCTTGCAGCTTTTTTATGAGATTCAGGTATGGGTAATACTTTACCTTTTGTTTTCTTTCGTGGAAATGCCATTATTCTCCTTTAGTTTTTGCAGGTGCAAATTCATATGTACGAGTATTCAATCTTTCCTTTTTTTGTCCTGTAAGTTTTCTTAATTTTCTTATATATGCTTTTTGTGACAATTGCTTGTTCTCATACTGACAACTAAGTTTTGCCTTACCTTTTTTACCCTTACAAGGATTGTCTTTTTTAGTCAATCTTCTTTTAGTCCTACCTATTACCCCACCTGTTCGACCGTCTAATTTTGGTTTTTTAAATCTCATAATTATCTTCCTTGCCCTCGATACAATCTACCACTGTAATATTTACCACTGGTTTGTTTTGTGTTTCTGTTTTTAGAATGTACACCAGGTCTTTTTTTATTGGTTTTAAATTTATATGTACTTGCTACCTTTCTTGCCATTAGTTAGTATTTAGTAGGATGATGTGTATCAAATCCACTTCTCCTTCTTCTTCTTTTACGACTACAAACTTTTTTTCCTCTTGCATTTATTTTACAAGCTACACCTCTCATCTTAGAGTCTAACTTGTCAGATCTTTTTCTTAGTCTTGATGCTTTTCTGGTTTTACCTTTCATTGCTGCATCCAAAGACCTATCATATAATCTGTTGGATCTGTCAATCATTCTGTCTACTCTACCCATAATTTATTTTTTATTTTTTATTTACTTTACTCATTTTTCTTTTTGCTGCACCTCTTTTTCTTGCTGCAGATTTATAGAGTCGATTTATTTCGGAAACCTTCTTTCTGTCCATAGCAGAAAGTCCTTTTAATTTTTTAGTTCTAAGTGTTTCATATTTTTTAGCACCCAGTTTCTTTTTAAGTTCTGACGCTAATTTATTTCTTTTCACATCTTTAGCAGCAGCTTTTGCAATCTTTTTACTTGCTGCACTTGTCTTACGAGCTTTTGCTTTCATAGACATTTTTATTTTTTTCACACTTCCTTTGACTGTTTTTCCTACTTGTGGAACTCTAATGCCTTTATAACTACCAGATCTGCTACCAGTATTTCTGCCATATAGATATCTATTTCTATCTAAAGATGACATTGCATCTACTTGTGCTTTAGTATATTTAGCCTTACCATCAAAGCCTTTTACTTTTTTAGATAGCTTTGGTTTTACAGACATAGCTACTTTTTTCTTTTTATCTTTTAATGCTTTGGCTGTACCCTTTACTGCTTTAGCAACACCAGATACATTACCTTTCTTTGCACTCTTATAAGTGTCATATAGTCCTTTGGCTACTATACCCACGCGACTACTTGCAACTTTTTTACCGAGTTTTTTAGCTTTATCTATAGTTCTTCCAGCTCCTCTTTTACCAGTCTTTACTATTTTATCTTGTCTCTTTGCAAGTCGAGTTGCTCTTTTAGTTTTACCCTTAACATTTGCTTTGTTTATTTTCTTGCTAAGTTTATCTTTTCTTCGAGCTGCACTCTTTGTCATTTTAGGCATGATGATAATTATTTTTGTTTGTATATTTACAAAGGTAAATAATTTAATTGAATGAAATTTAAAGGGCTGCAGATCAGAAACACTCGAGTAAGAACTATACCCGAGCATGATTATCTTAAATATTGGAGAGTTATAAGGATGTGGGTTAAAGCCACATACAACATCGGTGTTCCTGATTTGGAAATGCTTTTGTTCTTATATAGTGAACAAATCTTTAACAAAACATCTTTTGAGGAATATAACGAATTGTTCTCCTGGGATACCAAAAGATTTAAAAGATTAAAAAAAGATGGGTGGATTCATGTATGGAGAGAAAAAAAAGGTAAAGAAACTACATTATATGAATTAACATATAAGGCAAAACGAATGATAAACAGTATATATAAAAAGTTAAGTGGTGAGGAAATACCTGAATATACTAACCCAATGTTTAGGCATGATGCTGGGTACATGCAGAAAGTAACTAAGAATTATATAAAGAAACTAAATAAATCTATACGACAACAACGACATCTCTCTCACTAATTATAGTATATGGTTGATCATCAATCAACATACTATATCCCGCAGACTTATCAAAGTATATAACATCTCCTTCATTAATAGTTTCCACAAGAGTTCCAGGTTTAATTACTTTGGCTTTGTGATATCTATAAGCATCTACATCTTCGGCAGATAAAAGAAGACCTGATTTAGTTTTCTTCTCTTCTTTTACTTTTGAGATAACAATGTATTTTCCTATCGCTTTCATTTTTTAATTTATATTTAGACATATCATTTTTTATTCCGCGCGCGAATCGAGCTTTATATCTTTTTTCTTTTTCTATAAAATATGCAACCTTTGGATTTGTCTTTTCCTCTCTACCACTATATGCAAAATAATTATTTAACTCTATAGTGTTTTTCAAAAACAATTTTTTCAAATATGTTTTTTGTTTGTAATCAGAAATAAAATCAATAGTGTCTTGGTTTTCTTTTATAGTCATATCTTGGTCTTGGGTTATGGTAACTATCTTGAAACTGATCGATAGTAGTTCTATTAATAATATTACCTTCTAAATCTAAGACTGTGTAGCCCTGGGCTACTAAAAGATTGATGGCTTTGAGTTGTTCAGCTGCTCTTTCTTGAATCCTATATGATTCAAATATTTCATTACTTATAGGCATAATATTTATATTAAGTTAATTTTTTCCAACTCTTGCATGTGTTACTATAGCATTAGTTGAAAGTATAGTTGTGGCTACACTTACTGCATTTACAAATGCATTTTTTGTAACCTTCAAAGGATCGATAACACCGAGCTTAAATAAGTCTCCATATTTTTCTCGCTTGACATCAAATCCATAATTTTTATTGTCAGTTAATTTTATACTGTCCGGATCAATACCTGCATTAATTAGTATGCGTTCGAAAGGTGCAACTATAGATTGAGCTAATATATATCTTGCAGTAGATTTATTCTTGTCTTCAATTTTTAATTTAAGTAACATCTTAGCCACATTATATAATGCCAATCCACCACCTACAACAATCCCTTGTTCAAGTGCTGACCTGACAGCACATATCGAGTCATCGACTCGATCAAATTTTTCTTTTTGCTCAACATCACTATTACCTCCAACATATATACAACCAATAGCACCAGACAGACTGGCTATTCTTTCATCAATAAATTTTTTATCTTCAACCCTTGGGGTATTTTCTTTTTGTTCCTTGAGTTCGTTTATTCTGTTTTTTATTTCTTCAGTCATTTGATTATGCTTAATAATGACAGAAGATTCTTTTCCAACAATTATTTTATCTGCATTACCTAAATCATTCTCAGTTATCAAACTTAAATCATCTCCAGTTTTTTCAGAAAAGTATGTAGCACCAAGTGATACTGCAATGTCTTGCATTAGTTCATGTTGCTTATAACCAAAACTTGGTGGAGTGATATTACAAAACTTCAATCCATTGCGAAGAACATTCGCGGCCAAAGTGTTTATTACATTTTGAGAACATTGTCCAATGATTAGTAATTTTTGTTGTGCATTTATTATTGGTTTCAATACCGACTCAATTTGTAATAGGTTGCTTATCTCAGTATCACATACTAAAACCTTTACATCTTCTAATACACACTCATCTTTTCTTTGATCGTTTATAAATAAGTTTGAAGTGTAGCCTCTATCTACTTTGATTCCATTTGTAACTTCCGCGTATGTCTTTGAAGTCATGGACTTCTCAACAGTTACTATTCCATTCACTCCAACTTTCTTGTATGCCTCACTAATTATCTTTCCTATTTCTCTGTCATTGTTTGCAGAGATAGTTGCAACATCAAGTAAATCTTTTTGTTTAATTTTTTTTGATTGCTTTTCTAATTTTTCTAAAACTAAATTAGATAGCTTTCTTATTTCTTTTATTATGTCAGATTTATTGTGTGAAGTTTGGAAAGCATCACTACCATTTTTAATAAGAGCCTCAGTTAAAACAATTGCAGTCGTTGTTCCATCACCAGCTGTGCTGGCAGTCCTGGATGCTGCATCTTTCATCATTTGTATTGAAAGGTTTTCAACTGGATCATCCAAAAAAATACTTTTGGCAACAGTTACTCCATCTTTGGTAATGGTAATTCCTCCAACATGATCGGGAGATTCTATTAAAACTGTTTGACCGCGAGGGCCGAGTGTAGACTTTACTGCCTTGGAAATTTTAGATATGCCTTCAATTAATTTTTCTCGAGCATCCGAACCGAAAGACAAGTCTTTGGGAATATAACCTTTTGACATTTAATTTTATTTAATTTATATAGTACAAATATATAAAAATATGTTAGTTATGTTATAAATTTACAAATTATTTTAACTATACTTTCTACCTTATACTCTTATATTTTTTATATATACTATTTTACTATAATTATTAACATTATTAACATTATAATTGTAAAGTATTGAAAAAGAAGAAGTTATAGTATGTTGATTTTCTGTTGATTTTGTTGATATTAGTGCTATAATAAAGAAAGAGACTCAGAACGAGTCTCAATCTCACACAAATAATCAAAACAGAACAAATTGGGAAGGGTTAAAATTCGTATATGTCTCTATCGCCATCCATTCTCATCTTAGCTCTCTCTATTCCATCAGCGATTTGATCAATCTTGTATTGTTTTTTCATTTGTTTTCTGTAAAGTCCAGCTTTTTGTATCCCAGTCATACCAGGTTCGAATCTTTCGTTGATCAATCTACCATTCTTTACAGTAAGTCCATTGTAAAATCCAAATGCGTTTTCCATATCTCTTTTGTTTTTTACAAATATAGTAAAAATATTTTAGGGGGTTCAGATATATAGGGGTTGAGGGTTACTATACACTATACACACTGCACCCCCCAGTAGAAAACTGATTTTTTTTTGTGAGCATTTGCACTTTTATAATTTTTTTTGTGCACTTTTTCAGATTTTGCCCTTGCCTCTGTTCCCCTCTCCTCTTCTCCTCTTCTTATTTGTTTGTTTGTTGTTGGGTGTGGGTGTTTGTTGGTGGGTAATGGTGGGAATGTTGGCACACCTTCCCCCCTTTTCTCCATTCGGACAAAGGGAAACCCCCCTTAATACCTCAACGAACCCCCCAATAAATAAACATTTTTACCCCCTGGAAATTGTCCAGATCTGTTATAAATCAATTAATTAGAACATAAAAAGAAAGAATAAAGAAAAGTTTTGCCTTTTGTGTTTGGTAGTTCGTAGAATTATAATATATTTGTAAAAGAATTATAATTAAATTACTAATAAAATGAAAGATTTATATTTAATGGAACTGGCAACCATTCAAAACAATTGCCAGGAATTAACTTATTTTCTAACTTTTTAAATTTATATATTATGTACAAAGTAACACAAATGACAAGTCCAAGAACTGGCAACCCAGTTGCAAACCAATTTGAAATCAGAACTCCAAAAGGTGTATATTTTCAAAGCTATAAGAGTATAATTGCTTTAGTTGATAACAACAACAACATCATCTTAGATGAATATTTTTATGACTATTCAAGAACTACAAGTAAATACTTGACAGAGTTTTTAGGTATCAACACCCAAGAGAGAAAGAAAATGATTAAGAACAAAGAAATAAAATTAAAGAATCTTAATTAAAAATCTCTGATGAGTAAAGGTTTAAACACCTACGAAACACCGATTTTTTTCGGTGTCAGATTTTAACTAAAATTAAAACTATGTGGAAAACTAAATTTTTTAAAACTTATGAAAGTGCAAACAAATTTATAAGTATCAACCAAAATAAATTTCAAACTCAACTTCTATTTATTGAAAATGGGTTTGCAGTTGAATATAAAGAACTAAAAACAATTTATTAACCTAAAATTAAAAACTAAATTATGAGTATAAAAACAAATGTAATTCAAACACTTGTGGACAAAAAGAAATTCACAAGACAAGACATTTATAAAGCAATTTATAAAGCACAAGGAAAAGAGATTCCAAGCAAGTTTCCAAATGGATTTTATGGAACTAATATAAACCATTGGGAAAGAGATAAATTAATCAAAAATATTTCAAGAGGTAAATATGAAATAGGCTCAAGGGCTAAATTGTATGTTGAAAATCCAGTTGAATATAGAAAAGTAATGAAAGAAGAAAGAGAAGAAAGAGCAATAAAGAGAAGAATTGCAAATCAACAAGCAATAGAAAGAATGAAAGAAAATGAGCCACCTCACATTAAACATTCAAGAGAATTTAAACATCTTATTAATAAAACCATCAAACAAGTTAGATACTTAACACCATATGAGTGTGCCAAATTTGGTTGGAATAAATCCTCACTTGCAATGTTTTTAAGTGATGGAACAATTATGATTCCTCAATGTGATGATGAGGGGAATGATGGTGGTGCTATGATGTTGTTAGACAAAGACAAAAACTATGATGTGATATACACCATTTAAGGCATTCTGATGATGGACTAATTGTCCGAAACACCTCATTTGAGGTGTCAATGTCAAACCTAATTAAATTAAATATTATGTATGGAAAACTGCAAGGATGGGATATTAATAACCCATTTGGAGAGGATAAAAAATCTGATCCTCAAACTAAAAAATGTGTCGGTGTTTGGAGTGATAGAGATAACACTTTTTTAACCCAACAAGACATCTCAATTAATATGTTAAAAGAGATAGAGTTTCATCTAAAATGTTTAAGAGATGAGATAATAGACTGTGAAGATTTTGCAATAGCTATTGAGCAAATTTCTGCTCACTATTATGCAATGAATTTTGAACTAATTAAAACAAGATAACTATGAAAAAAACTTATAGAGATTTTTACATAATGAAAGTAAATAAAGAAATCCAGGATTGTTATAATGAGAGTGGCAGTTTAAATGATAGTACAAGCCATCTTGAAGAGTTAATAGAACTCAAAGAAAAACTTGTAAACAAAAAACCTCTCACAGATCTGGAGTCCTACTTTGGATATAACTACATTAGATTAATGGAGAAAGAAATTGCTTATGAAGAACTACAAACACTTGTGGAAAAATTATTTCAGTCAATGGATGAGAACACCACTTCATTATGGAGAGATGATTTAGAATGCACTCACGAATGTATTGTAATTGAAGATGTTGATGATGGGGTAAAAATGGATGATAACGACAATCCAATTAAGCCTTGTTATGGGAGTGTAATTCTACACTTAATGGATAAAATAAATAAAGAACATTTAAATGATAAATTATGACAATTAAAGATTTAATCAGTCAATTAGAACAAGTAGAAAATAAAGATAAATACATTCATTTATTAGGCAATCTTGAAAATGCCGAAGATGAAAGTAAAGATATTATTTTCAATGATGTAGAGGTGTGGGATGATGGGGATGAGAGTATTACTTTATTTATTAAATAAACATTCTGATGAGCTCTGTGAAATCCAGGCGAAACTCCTCAATCGAGGAGTCAATGTATAACAAATTAAATTTACTACTATGCCAAACTATTGTTGGAATTATGTAGAGTTCAAAAGTGATGACCAAGTAAAGCTAAATGAACTGGCTACTAAATTCAAGAAAAACGAAACCTTTGATTACTTTACAGATTTCTGTAAGTTTTTATTAAGCAAAACAGAACCAAAGAAACCTGATCAACAAGAAAAACTTTACGACTATGCTTACACCTATGGTACAAAATGGTGGGATATTCATACAGCTGATGTAAATCTTGAACAAGGAAAATTAATTATTACTGGAGATAGTGCTTGGAGTCCACCTCAACCATTAATTGAACAAATTTGTATAAAGTATGGGATTGATGGATATATTGAATATGAAGAGCCAGGTGCAGATTTTGCCGGAGAGGCATTCTATAATGGGCACGGTCTGATTGAAGATAAATGTTATGAATATAAGCAATGGAGATATATGAATTGTGAAAACAAAAGAGATTTTTATAATGAGGAAATAATGGATATGTATATATATGATGGGGTTGAGGAATTTCTATATGCTTGTGGAAAATATTACGATTGGATGTCAAAAGAAGATATAAAACTATTCTCCGAGTGGCTTAAAGATGATGTAATTGATGTAAAAACTTCTGATGAGTAGCCTGGAATGGCACGAAACACCTCTTTCGAGGTGTAAAGTTTAATCAATCAAAATAAATAAAATGGGTCAATATTATAAATTATGTAACATAGACAAAAAAGAGTATTTAAATCCTCACACTTTTGGAAATGGATTTAAGTTAATGGAGTTTACTTCTGATGGTCAAGGTGTATTACAAGGGCTATCAATTCTATTAGCCAATGGTAATGGAAGAGGGGGTGGAGATTTCAGACACGAAAGCCACCTGATCGGAAGTTGGGCTGGAGATAGAATTACAATTGAGGGAGATTATGCAGATGATAGTCTTTGGGAAGTTATGCATCCTACAAGGCATGGAGATGATGGCGAAGAGCCGAATCCTAAATACCAAGCTGGATGGTCAGATATTTCTGAAGATGTTTTTGAGTTGCTTATGAAAGATGAGTATTTAAAATCTAAAGAGAAAGAAATACTTGATAAATGGGGTATGCCCACTTATAATGAATCCAGGACTAAACTATTAACTAAAATCTTTGGAAATGGAAACGAAAACAATTAGATGTCAAGGGCAATGTGCTGCTTGTTTAAGTGAGAACATTGAGTATGATTCGTTTCAGTATGAGGGCGATTATGGATACTATCCTTATGAATGCCAAGAGTGTGGCAGTAATGGGAATGAATATTTCGAGTTAGTTTATGATGTAACAACAACACGAGTATGAAAATAATCAAAGACAAACAGAGGATCAAAATTTACGAGGTGGGGTATTGGATACTCCACTTCGTAGGTGATGAGGATCTGGGCTACGATTTCCACACTATTGAGGTTCAAGCTATAAGCCCTAAACAAGCTGTGCTAAAAGCAAAACAGAAAGCACCAAGATGGGCTAAAAAGTTTGAAGTAATTAAGAAAAGATTTGGAAAAGAGATAAAATAATTATATCTTTGCCAAAATGTTTAATCTAATCAAATCAATTATAATGAAAGTATATACTATATCCTTTGGGAAATTGGGAAACCATCAAAATATAGTTTTTGATAAGTACCTGGAAACTCTCAACAAAACCAAACCAACTAAAAAGAAAACAAAAAAAGAAAGTAAAAAGAGTGATGAGCCACACCTTTTTATTTAATCATCTTTATTGTATGGCTCAATAGTAATTTAGTTTTCCTCCAAACAGCTCACTACTAACATAGTGGGCTTTTGGTGGTAAAAGACTATGGGTAGTATAGAAAAAATATATAACGAACTTCAAAAAACCAAAAAGCATATGAATTTAGTAGAACAACAAGCACAATTTCTACAAGATAGAATTGATGCAATGCAAAGACACCACGATAAAAAAATGAGTCAAGCAATGAGAATAATTAGAAAGTTAAGAAGAAAACAAAAACCTGATCAACCCAAACAAAAAAACTATGGACAACAATTACTTGGGTAGGGGCAATAAAAAATATGAAAGAGATATGAAGCTATGTATGATTTCTTACATAGGCATATTAATTAGTATAGCATTAATAATAATTACACAATGAGTGAAAAATCATTAACAGAAAAATTAATTGGGGAAGTAGTTAAGGAAGTATATAACCTGCTTGTAGAAAAGAATCGAGCATATGGAGATACTGCCAACAATCCCCCTAATATTTTTTCAAAGTTAAGTGCAAAGGAAGGTATCCTGGCAAGGCTTGATGATAAACTTTCAAGAGTACAAAATAAAGGATTGACCGATCAAACTGAAGATACGGTTTTGGATATAATGGGTTATTTAATATTATATAAGGTTCAATTAAAGAAAGAAAAAATAGAAAAAAAAACAATTAAAAAAAAAGATAAATGAAGAAACCTATATTTGACAAGTATGCACACGCGGTGGCAAAAGCATTTCATTTAGAATTGGATAGCTTATTTGAAAAATCAAAGAGAAGAAATCTTGTTGATGCAAGGCAAATACTATATCTGCTATGTATGGAGAGACCAATCAGACTAACTTTTATAAAACAATATTTAGAAGAGCATGGCTATGACGTGCCAATGTCAAGTATATTGCATGGTTATGAAAGGGCAAAAAAATTAATTTCTGAAGACAGAGATTATAAAGAGATGATAGACAAGATAAAAAATGAAGTATAGCTTGGAAGATATTTGGAATGAGGCTGTTAAAGATGTGAACTCTACATTTTCACATATGCCAAAAGGAGAAAGCATTTTAGGATCGGGTGTAAAAATCCAAAAATTTTTAGACCGAATTGAAATACTTAATACTTCTAAAGGTGGAGATTACTTCCAGGAATTAAACAAAGAAGAGTACAAATTTTTTTTTAAGGATGGCTGGAAGATAGGCTCTGTTAATTTAGCACTTTCTAATTATGCTTATAAACTTAATGTCATTGAGCAGAAGATTAAAACCGAAGTCAATACAAGAAAGAACGACAAGCATATACAGAATTTAAAAAACAAAAGGGAAAGTATTTTAAAAAAATACTCAAAACAAACAAGTAAATTAAATAAAATTAAATCAAATAAATTATGAAAAACTATTTTGAAGAACTGGCAAAAGTCAGTATAAAAGGTAAAACAGAAAAAAAGGGTAACTACGATTATCTCAGCTGGGCAAATGCTTGGGCTATGATTAAATTAAAGCATCCAAATGCACAAAGAAATGTTTATGAAGATCAGGCTACTGGGCTTAATTTTTTCACAGATGGTAAAACTGCATATGTAAAGGTTGGTGTTGTAGTTAATGACATAGAGCATATAGACTACCTACCTATTATGGACTACCGAAATAACTCTCTTAAAATAGAAAAGATTACTTCTATGGATGTCAATACTTCTATCCAAAGGTCAACTGCAAAGGCATGTGCTATGCATGGGCTTGGGTTGTCATTATGGGTTGGAGAAGACATTACCGCTGTTGATACAGAAACTCCAGCAAAGAAAAAATCTAAACCTCAAAAAGCAAAACTTGTCCTGGATACTGAAGACTGGGCTAATGTATTAAAATACATAGCAGAGAATAAAGATTTAGGGTTTGCAAAGATACTTAAAAATGTTGAAACTAAATTTGATGTTACTTTAGAGGTAAAAAAGAAGATTAAAGTAGAGGTAGATGGATAAAGAAAAAGCCATAAAAGAATTATTGGATGACAAAAACTATTATGGAGATTTCGGCAGAAAGTATTTATCTAACTCTGATATAATATATCTGCTTAAAAACCCAACACAATTTCGTGTTCCAACTGAAATTTCAAAACCTCTTATTGAGGGTGGATACTTTCATACTTGTATGTTGGAGCCGGAAAAAAAGGATAACTTTGAAATAATAGACTGCGCATCCCGATCTACAAAAATATATAAAGAGGCACTTGGAGACAGAGAAATGCTTTTACTTAAAAAAGAGGCAGATTACATAGACTCTCTTGTAGCCAAAATGAAAGGCAATATGGAAATGTATGATTACATCTATCAAGATGGTAATCAGTATGAAGTTCCTATGGTTGATAAAATTATGGGTAATTGGTGGAAGTCAAAAGCAGATATAATTCACAAAGATTACATTATTGATTTGAAGACTACATCTGATCTTGATAAATTTCAGTATAGTGGTCGTACCTATAATTACGATAGCCAGGCATATATATATCAAAGAATGTTTGGCAAACCAATGTTGTTTTTTGTTATATGTAAATCAACTACCAGGCTGGGCATCTTTGATTGTTCTCCAGAGTTTTTAAAAAGTGGGCAAGACAAAGTAGAAAGAGCCACAGAAGTTTATAATAAATTTTTTAGTGATGAATCAACTGAAGATATATATACCTATATACATAGGCAAACTTTATAAGTTTATAAAAAATAAATTTAAAAGAAAAAGGTATTTAACTCTCCAAGTTCCATTAGAGTTAAATGATTACCGAGATTACCAAAGATGTGTAGTCAAAACAATAGAAATTATGGAACATAATATTAATATTAAAAATAAGTAATATGTCAGACAAAGTTTTCGCAGATGGATTTTCTTTCAAAAGAAGAGACAATGCACCCGATTTTGTAATCGGTAAATTAAGTATAAAAGTTGAGGATGCAATTCCTTTCATCAAAGGTCATGCTCGTAATGGGTGGGTTAATTTAAATGTATTAACTGCATCTTCGGGTAAGCCATATGTTGAACTGGATACATTTGTTCCAAAGCCACAAAATACTGAAAACAAACAAGCTGAAGTACAAAAAGCCGAAACAGAGGATTTACCATTTTAGTTGTGTGTTTTGATCGGGAGAGGGTATATCACTCTCTCCCTTTTTTTATGTTGTAAATGTTAATTTTTTTTAACTAAACAACAAACTTATTTTATATTATATATTTTTTTTATACTTTAATTTATTAGTATAAAAATCAACAGAATTAACAGAATTAAATTAAATTACTAATGCAAATAACTATATTTAAGGATATAAAAGATACTTCTCAGCCCTTTTATAGAAATGTTGAGGTTATATTACAGAGAATAAAAGATGGTGCATCTAAGGAGTTAATTAAAAAAATTAGAGCAACCAAAGACAAAGAGCAAAAAAATAAATTAAAACAAAAATTACCTGCTATATGCTTTTCAGGAACATTCACAAAAAGAAATGACAAATCTTTGAATGTTCATAGTGGTTTAATTTGTTTAGACTTTGATGGCTACACTTCCAACAGAGAATTGTTGCAAGAAAAGGAGAGGCTTACAAAAGATAAGCATATATATGCGGTGTTTATTTCTCCAAGTGGTAAAGGCTTGAAAGCCTTGGTTAAAATACCAAATCAAACCGATAAGCACACCAGTTTCTTTAACAGCCTGGGTAAACACTTCAACTCTCCACAGTTTGATTCTACCAGTAAAAATTTATCAAGGGTATGTTATGAAAGTTACGATCCCTTAATTTATATAAATGAAACATCAAGTGTTTGGGATAAAGAGGAAGAGCAAGAGTATAATGAGGTACTAAAGCATGTTGATAAACCTACTATACCAGTTACAGATGAAAATAAAATTGTAGATATACTTGTAAAGTGGTGGGAAAAGAAATACCCTATGAATGAAGGGCAAAGAAACCATCATGCATATGTTTTAGCCGCGGCTTTCAATGACTATGGTATTAATCAAAATTTAGCAGAATATATTTTAGCACAATATGAATCCAGGAATTTTGATAAAATGGAAATCAAAAGAACAATACAGTCTGCCTACTCACAAAGACAAAATTTTGGTACAAAATATTATGAAGATGAGGATAAAGTAAACCAGATCAGACACAAACTAAAAAGGGGTGTATCAAAAAAAGAGATTAGATTACAACTTCAAGACTCAAATATTGAAGAGCATACTATTGATAGTGTAATAAACCACATTGAGGAAGAGCAGTCCAATCATAAGTTTTGGACTAAAAATGATAAAGGTACTATTAAGATAGTACATATATTATTTAAACATTTTTTAGAAGAGAATGGTTTTTATAAATTCAATCCACAAGGAAGTAAGAACTATGTTTTTGTAAGGGTTACTAATAACCTTATAGACCATACAAGTGAAAAAGAAATAAAAGATTTTATTTTAGATTATCTGCAAGATATGGATGACTTGTCAATTTACAATTACTTTGCAGAACGAACAAGATACTTTAGAGAAGAGTTCTTGACCTTACTCTCTTCCATTGATGTTTACTTTATTGAAGATGATAAAGATACTGCTTACCTTTACTATAAAAATGGTGCTGTCAAAGTAACACACGAATCTACAACTCTTATTGATTACCTGGATATAGGTGGATATGTATGGAAAGACCATGTTATAGATAGAACCTTTGTATTGTGTGAGCCCAATGAATGCGATTACAGAACTTTTATTAGTAACATTTGTGGTCAAGAGAAAAGCAGAATTAACTCAATGAAGTCCACCATAGGCTATCTACTTCATGCCTACAAAAATTTAGCATATTGCCCAGCCACTATTTTAAATGATGAAGTCATCTCTGACAATCCTGAGGGTGGAACTGGTAAGGGTTTATTTATGAATGGTATAGCAAAAATGAAAAAGGTAGTTGTTATTGATGGCAAGTCTTTCAACTTTGAAAGAAGTTTTGCTTATCAGCTTGTAAGTGCAGATACCCAGATCCTTTGCTTTGATGATGTTAGTAAGCATTTTAATTTTGAAAGATTATTTTCTGTGGTTACTGAAGGACTTACATTAGAAAAAAAGAATAAGGATGCCATTAAGATTCCATTTTCAAAAAGCCCTAAGGTTGCTATCACAACTAATTATGCAATCAAAGGTAAAGGCTCATCATTTGAGAGAAGAAAGTGGGAGTTAGAACTTGCACAACATTACACAAAAGATTACACACCCTTACGAGAGTTTGGTAAAATGATGTTTGGAGAATGGGATGATGAAGAGTGGTGTCAGTTTGATAATTTTATGATAGAGTGTTTACAACTTTATTTAAAGCATGGGCTTATCAAATCTGATTTTGTAAATCTTAAAATTAGAAAATTGTCTGCCGAAACTTGCCATGAATTTATTGAGTGGTGTGGTGTAGTTGGTGGCATACCAAACGAAAAATTAAAAACCAAAACAAAACTTTACAAGAATGATTTGTATTTAGATTTTGTTGAGGAAAACCCCGACTATGCACCTAAGTCAAAAATGACAGTATCAAGAACAAGATATTATAAATGGCTTAATGCATATAGTGAATTTAAATATAGTTGTCTGCCAGAGGAAGGTAGAGATGAAAGGGGTAAATGGTTAATATTTAGGTATCAACCAGTTGAACAAAGCAAAGTAGATTTTCCATTTTAGTATGAAAAAGATTACAATATTAGATTTGTTTTCGGGTATAGGTGGTTTTCACCTGGGTTTTGAAAAAGCAGGATATGATGTTGAAACCTTTTTTTCTGAAATAGACACTCATGCAATAGCAGTATATAAACATAACTTTAAAAATAGTACATATGTCGGATCAATTACAGATGTTCGAGGAGAGCAGTTACCAACAATCGATGTCATCACCTTCGGAAGCCCTTGTCAAGACTTTAGTTTGGCTGGAAAGCGTAAAGGGATGGAAGGTGCCAGGTCAAGTCTTATCCTTGAAGCAATTAGACTCATCAATGAGTGCAGACCACGAGTTTTTATTTGGGAAAATGTTAAAGGAACTTTCTCCTCAAATGATGGCGAAGATTTTGCGGCAATCCTCAAAGCCTTTGCCGACATTGGGGGCTATAGACTTGAATGGCAACTGTGTAATACATCGTGGTTTCTACCCCAAAACAGAGAGAGAATCTACCTTGTCGGATATTCTACAAAGCCCCCAAGAGATTGGAAAGGAGTTTTTCCTCTCCAAAAAGATGGCAGACTTTTTAATACAGAGGCAGGGAAAACAAAAGGGAAACTACAAAGTGGGAGACCTCGATCTGCACGAACAATAACTGCAAGGTATTGGAAGATGGGTTCATCTGATACATACATAAAGATGGCAGATTATCGTAATGATGAGGGTTTGAGGATCAGGAGTGAAGATGAAAGCCCTTGTTTGTCTGCAAGAAGACATAGTGAAAAGGATATAAGCACTATGCCACCTTTAGCTATATCAGGTGCTATAAGAACATACCCACGACAAAAACCAAAAGGTGAAGATAATAGAGCAAAAAGATTAGAAACCAGGGAGGATGATGTATCTAATGCAGTAACCACACATCCTTTAGATAGTGTAGTTGTACCTACTCAGCTTGGTAATTCAAAAAATTATGGTAATGCTATAAAAGAAGAGGGTGAGGATGCTTATACTATTCGTTCCTCTGAACCCAATGGCATTGTAAGTGAAAACAAAATAAGAAGATTAACACCAATTGAATGTGAAAGACTACAAGGGTTTCCCGACAATTGGACAGAGTATGGAGAATATAAAGATAAAACAAAAAAGGTAAGCAATACACAGAGATATAAAATGTGTGGCAATGCAGTAACAGTAGATGTTGTGTATGCAGTTGTGTTACAATGTGAAAATATTTTATGAAGTTAAGAGATTATCAACAACAAATAGTAAACAAAGCAGTATCGGTTTTAGAGCAATATAAGTTTGTATATCTTGCTATGGAAGTAAGGACTGGCAAAACATTGACATCATTAAGTATTGCCGAAGTTTTTTGTGGTGTGGGAAATGTTTTGTTTATAACTAAGAAAAAGGCTATACCAAGCATAAGGGCTGACTATAACTTATTATCTCCAAACTATGACATACATATAATTAATTACGAAAGCCTACACAAGATACCAAAAGTTAGATGGGCTATGGTTATATGTGATGAGGCTCATGGCTTGGGTGCATTTCCAAAAGCAAGTAAAAGAGCCAAGCAGGTTAGATCATTAATTGCACACAATTTACCTTATGTTATACTATTGTCAGGCACACCCACACCAGAATCATATAGTCAAATGTATCATCAAGTTTATGGCATACCTAACAATCCTTTCAATAATTATAAAAATTTCTACAGATTTTCTGATGATTATGTAAATGTAACAGTCAAGCCAATAGGTGGTGTCCACATTAGAGATTACTCAAAAGGTTTGAAGTCTATATTGTACAAGATGCAACCATATACTATTTCATATACACAGAAAGAGGCTGGATTTATTGTAGATACAAATGAAAAGATATTGTATGTTGATGTCAAGCCGGAGATAAAAAAACTTATTAAAAGATTAACCAAAGACAGAGTAATACAAGGTAAGGATGATGTAATATTAGCCGACACCCCAGTAAAACTTATGTCAAAGACTCATCAGTTATATTCTGGCACAGTTAAGTTTGAAAGTGGAAAGGCTATGGTGCTTGATAATTCTAAAGCCCACTTTATTAAGAAGTATTTCGAGGGAAAAAAGATTGCAATATTTTATAAATTTACTGCCGAATACCAGGCAATAGTCGATGTGTTTGGTGATTCAGTTTGTAACACCCTTGATGAATTTTGTAACACCAAAAAGAATATTGCATTACAAATAGTTAGTGGTAGAGAGGGTATAAGTTTGAAAGAGGCTGATGCATTAGTCTATTATAACATAGATTTTTCTGCTACAAGCTACTGGCAGTCAAGAGACAGAATGACTACAAAGGATAGAAAGTACAACAAACTGTTTTGGATTTTTTCTAAAAATGGAATCGAAGACAATATATACAAAGCAGTAGTCAAGAAGAAAGATTACACTCTAAATCATTTCAAAAGGGATTTATTAAATTTGTGATATGACTGAACAACAAATACAATCCAAAAGGATCAAAGAGTTAGAGCAGTTAGGTTATTATGTAATCAAATTAATTACCACCAATAAGAATGGTATCCCTGATCTAATCGCTTTACCTAAGGATTGCAAGGCATTGTTTAGTGAAATTAAGAGACCTCGACAAAAGGTTTCTGCATTGCAAAAGTTTAGAATAAAAGAGTTAGAGGACCATGGAATTAAAACAGAAATATATTCGGGATAGTGGATATGATTTGGATGATGACTTCACTGACTGCTTACATCAAGTAAATCCAGTTTTAGCTTATAAGATAGGTAAATACATAGAAGACAATGTTACTGTATTGCCGGATAATGAATTAACTTCCCATGTTTTAGGTGGTGTAGTTATGCATAAGGGTAAGCCTATTACCTTTGCATTAGAGTTGATAAAACAAAAAGGTTTGCTAATTAGTTTAACTAATTTGATATTTATTACTATGGATGAATATTTAGATTTAATTAATTTAAACTGCTACATAAAGCCACCACTTGCAAGTCCAAAATAATTTTCTTAAATTGTCGACAAGAAATAGCATACAGAACAAATAAACATTTTTGAAAAAGCCTGGGAATTTTTTCTACAATAAATGTATTAACCAGTATGACTAAAATTTCTGAAGAAGATGTAGGCGCAATAGCACACATTAACCATGTTGCTAACTCTCTTCACGACTCTGTTGATGAGCTCTATGAAGAGCTTATGGAAAGAGATAATAACCAAGCAAAAGATAAAGCCCAAGAGATTTGTCGCATATGTGCTGAATTGATACAATCACTATCAGATGACATATGAACAAAGAAAGAGCAATTGAACTCAAAGATTTTGCTAATACCATAGCAGAAAGATATTCAAACTTTAATAGAGCTGGCAATCAAAACAATGAAACCTTTTCAGTTGATGAGGTGATACCAATATCAGATGATTCGGCAGTTATTAATTTCAAAAAAAGTACTGGTAAATTAGCAGTAGCTTTTTGCTACTATATTAATAGAGGTAGATCAAAAGGTTGGAAATATTTTTTTCCCACAGATTCCCACTTACATGGTTTCTATTCGTTTCAGTATTATAAATTAGAGGCAGAACGAAAAAATTATAAACATAATTTTAACTAACTAATATAGCTTGGGCTAACTTTTTTGCTTTCACAAGTTGTGCACACTTTTCGTAATCTTCGGTTTCTGTATAATGTTCTATTAATATATCATAAACATCATCCTCCATTGGAACATAAGGTTTGGTGGGATCGAAAATAAAAGCAGCATCTTCATCAGCCTCTAACAATTCTCTGTATGTAAACTTATATGTTAGTACCAAATAACTATACAAGAAACATTTGTCAGAATCAAATCCTTCCATTTTGTATTTTTTAAAATTCATTACTGTTGCATTTGTTCTAAAAGTTCTTCTCTCAATTGTTTTCTTTGTCTTTCCAATTGATCTATTTGTTCCTTAAGTTCAGGCGGTAGTTGTTGTGCCTCTTTTCTTTGTTTATATAACTCTGGGTAAAGAAGTTTAAACTCTCTATCTGTTAAGCCACCCCTACTTCTCTTTCGAGCATCCCTATCTTCTTTTGATTCTATTTGATAATCACTAAAATTAAATAATCTAAGTAAAGATTCTTTAGGATCTCGAGTTTCTTCCACTAATTTTTTAATATTGTTAAACCATCTAATCATGGACTTAGTGTTCAAACCAACAACACCAGGGGCATCTTCGTACATTATTTCAAATAATAGTTCTGATGCTTTCTCAGGGTTGGTAGTTGATGTATATCTGCTGAATTTATCTAACAAAGCATTTATTTGCTCCAATAATGGTAAGTTGGTAATCTCTTTTGACCAAGGCTTTTTATAATAAATGTCTCCTATTATTTGTATTAAATCTCCCACAAAGAATAATGCGTTTATGTTTCCTAATATAGCAGCTCTTGTCAAATCCTCTCCATCTTCTTCATCCCATGGAGCTAACACTCCTGGCAACCCATTAGCTAAGTATTGAAACATTACAGGTAATACACTGTGGTATACCAATAAACCTCTAAGACTTCTTGCAAAGTTACCTATCGCTGAACCTCCTCCTCTACCAGCATCAACTTTTCCACGCAAACCACCAACTTGTCTTAACCCACTCGCAAATATTCGGTTAGCGTTTCTAAAATATAATATTTCTTTTCTTAGATATTGTATGATAGAAGTTTTAAACATATTAAATGTTCTCGCTAAGACACCGCCATCTTGATAGTAATCTCTGTTTTGTAAGTCAGTAGATTGCTGGGTAGATCTCGTAGCTTTTTCAAATCTTTTTATTGCATAGTCAATAGCTTGTTGTTCGGTAGCACCAGGGTTTGATTTCTTGTATTGATTTTTATGATAAAGATAGACAGGTAAACCACCGATTAAAATTGCACCTTTATCACCAGCTTTCACCAAAAACATTTGAGCATTTAACAATCTTTGGTATGGACTTCTAAATAGGTTTGATTTTCCTATATCAAAGTCAGAGGCTTTTGTGCTTTTGTAATTTTCTAAACTTCTTATAATATTTCTTCCATATCTATCTTGTATGTAAACAGAGTTTTTAGATACTTCTTTGGCTAATGAAAGCATCTGTGATACACTCAGTGCTGCATTTGCCGCCCAATTAGTAAAACCAATTTCGTTCATGTATGTTGGGAAAGATACCAGCTGCTTTAAAAATATAGTTGGATTTACACCGAGCCTACCAACAACAAATAATGATGTAGCTTTATTGAAAAATATATCTCCCTGACTAAGTTTATTCAAACCTTTAGAGGCTATTTTTTCTATAATACTATTAACTGCTCCATATGTTCCCTCTGGGTAATTTATTTCTATTATCTTTTTAAGGCGAGGATTTTTGATTAATTTATTTACTCTATTAACTGTTGGTGCATATGCAGCAAACCAATTCATTTTTTCTTGGTAGGAAACAAAACTTTCTAAAAGATTTTCTGTAGCCAATGCTTTTTTGTTTTGTATTCTAACTTTTGTTGAGCCAGGGGCTGCTGTGTTTTGCCATGAGTTTGCGCCCGTAGCTAACAAATCAATGTCTTGGACTTCTTGATTTTCTCTTCTGATTGGCCCAATATAATATTGATTCCATGGCATATCAACTCTATATACCTTTTTGTATGTAGTATTGTACCTCTCATATAAGGAAGGATATGCTTCACTTCTCATCCATTCACCCAGTGCCATTGTTTTGGAATGTTTCTCTTCCATAAACTGCTCCATTTGATACATGATTCTTTCATACTGTTCACCAAATTTAGTTTCAAAGCCAGCTCTATTTGCTGGATCTTTATATTGATAAACAAGGTAAGCCATTTCCATAGGGGAAAATCTGAAAGTAGCAATATCTAATTTGGCTTTATTCTCTTCAGTTTTGTTCTTTTCATATTCTTTTTTAGCTTTCTCGTAAGCCTCTAAATCTTTTGCTATATCAGTGTCTCTTATAAGACTTTCTTCTTTAACTGCCTTTTGATAATCTTTACCATATATTTCTCTTAAAATATTTTCTAAAGATGCTTTGTCTTGCATTTGGAAAAACTTGTAATCATTTGAGGCTTGGTCAACCAAATCACTTGTAATTTCAGCAAATTGACCTTCAAACATTTTACCAGGTATTTTAGTCATGTACTCTATTAATGATGGTAGATCTAATCTTTTTGTAATTAAAAATCTTCTCAATCCAGTTTTCAAGTTTATTAAGTTTCTCACTGGCCAACTTCTTGCTTTATTTTTCTTAGCATCAGTCAATGAAGAAAACTCATCCATTAATTTATTTGCCTCTGGATTTAGTATCATTCTTTCGTTACCTTTCATTTCCGGCAATTGAGGATCAAAATTTGGATTCTGTATCAACATCTCTATCTTTTTTCCTGTAATACTATACCAGGCTATTTCAAAATCTTTGAGATAGGTGTGGTATGATTCTCTTTTCTGTTGTTCTAACTCACTCTTACCTTCTGAAATTATACTGTTTAAATTAGTAAGTATTTCATTCAAAGCTGCTACCTTACCTATATCGGTATTATCCATTTCTTGTGCTCCAGCATATTGAAGTATCAATTCAAGTGCTGCTTGTTCAGCAAATGCATCATCGTTTTGTATAGTTTTTTCTGAAAGTTTTTCTAATCTTAATCTTATCTTCTGTTCATAAGCTGCAAGTGCCTCTCCATTTTTAGATTTCAGTATAGTTGCAAACTCAGATTTGATTTGGTCTAAAATTTTAATAGCTGAAGCACTAACAATATTTGCTTTTGCTCTTCCACCTTCTATCTTTGCAAAGTTTTTATTTAATACATTTTTTATCTTACCTTCTAAACCTTTGACTATTTTTGTCGTAGCTATGCCTAATATTTTTTCCTTAACCTTCTGTAAATTTTCTGGCGTAGCATCCTGTATTTCTTTAATCAAAGAAATAGTTTCTGGCTTACTATAATCTTCTGGGGGTAAAACAGCTCGAACAAAGTTTCGTAGAGCTGATTTTAATCTTGAAGAATCTTTTTCTCTGGCCCTCATGTTTACAATTGCAGTTGCCAGTCTTATTTTGTTCGCCATATTAACAGATGGTGTAGCATCAAATGATTTAGCTATCTGCATCTCCATTTGTGCTTGTAATGTAGATAAACCTTTTTTAGCTCGAGCCTCAATGTATGCAGGTTGTTTTTTCATAAACTCTATAACCATATCTGTTATTTGTGTCTGAGTATATACCTGCACCTTTGCACCTTTGTTTTTCTTTTTTAAGTTTTCAATATCTTGCTCAACTTTTTTTATGGCTCTTTTTTTATTTTTCTGTGATTTTAGGACTTCTAACTCTTGCTGTAGTTTATTTAGTTTTTTACCATAAGGAGTAAGATTTTTGTTTATCAACCCCTCTCTATATTTATTTATTCTATCAAACAACTTTATACCTCTTAGTATACCACCTGGTATTTTGCTAAAACTTTCCGGCACTCTTCTGAGTACAAAATTACTTACACCCATCAATGCATTTACTTCTTTGGTGTCAAAGTTTTTCTTACTAATTAGATATTCTTTAATTGCCTCCGGATCAAAGTTGGCATCTCTGAGTCTAACTATGGTAGCTGCTAAATCATTTAAATTACCAGCGGCACTATCAATATTTTTTTGTTGTCTGCCAAAGGGATTGTAAAAATAAGGCTTACCATTTCTTGAAACTCTCTGAAAATAGTAACCAGTTATTTCTCCAGTAAATTCATTACGAGCTGTTCCTAACCTCATACCCATTGCCTCTAACTCTCTTCTTAGTCTACCAGGATCAAACAAAGCTCTTGCACTAATAAAGCCACGAAGATTCATCATGTAGCTTTCTGCTAACTTTCTCGATCTTTGAGGAATATCCTTCTGCTCTCTACCTTCAAAGATGTCTAACTGATCTCCTTTTTCTTTTTTCTTTTGTTGTTCTTGCTTTACTTCTTTCTTAATTTT
>TARA_R100000697_G_scaffold81589_1_pt1 | contig 43407 bp, 35 predicted proteins | sample TARA_R100000697 | Tara Oceans TARA_R100000697 (sample SAMEA2622788) | marine metagenome | biome: marine biome (ENVO:00000447); feature: surface water layer (ENVO:00002042); material: "saline water (ENVO:00002010), including plankton (ENVO:xxxxxxxx)" | depth 5 m
GGAGGCGGTTGCTTTAACCAGGCAGAAAAAGATTATGATATTGTTGTTGGAGGACTTAATAACCTTGCATGTGGATTAAGTTCATTTGTAGGTGGTGGTGATGGTAATAGGGTAACTAACTTAGGTGGAGCTATTGTTGGAGGACGTAGTAACTGTGCTATCGGTAGTAGAAGTTTTATTGGAGGTGGAGAAAATAATTGCTCCGCTTGTGGATGTACAGTAGTTGTCGGCGGTAGTAATAATACTGCTACATCTAATTGCGCATACATTGGAGGAGGAGTTAGTAATAGTATTACTAACTCCAGTTTAGGTACTATTGTAGGCGGACAGCAAAACAGTGTATGCAATAGCAATCATGGCTTTGTAGGAAGCGGTACAGCTAACATGGTGGAGGGTCATTGTAGCGTTCTTGTAGGTGGTTTTTGTAGCTGTGTAGCTACTACACATTCAACTATTGTCGGTGGTCAAGCTAACTACGTATTAGGTAGTGCTAATTTTAGTTCAGTAGTTGGAGGTAGATCAAATTGCTTACAGTCAAATGCAAGTGATTCTTTCATTGGAGGCGGATGTGGTAATGAGAGTACTGTTTGCTATGCAACTATAGCGGGGGGCGAAAACAATTGCTTAACCAATACCCATGGATTTATAGGTGGAGGAGAGTCAAATTGTATTATATCATGTGGGTGTTATAGTGCTATTGTAGGTGGTAAGAGTAACTGCATCCATTGCGGTGGTCAGTGTTTTAGCTTTATCGCAGGAGGTAAAAACAACCAAGTATTACACTGTGGGTCTTCTGTTGTAGGAAGTGATATCTGTACAGTGGCTACAGATATGTTACATGCTAAATGTTTATATTTAAGTGCTGGAGCGATTCCTTCTTGTGATCCAGGTATTTCTGGTATAGTATATAGAAGCGGCTGTGATTTAAAAATATCTCTTGGATAGTATTGACTTCTCGAGTTTAATATATAAATTAAATATATGGCGTCAACAGTTTTTCACATCGAAGGAGGTATAGGTAAAAACATCGCTGCTACAGCTGTAGTAGCTACCTATAAAAAAGCTAAACCAGAACGAAATATTATTGTAGTATCTGCTTGGCCAGAAGTTTGGACTCGTAATCCGGATATTGCTCGATTTTATCTAATAGGTAATACTCCTTATTTTTATCAGGATGTTATTAAAGATAAAGATGTAGAGATATATATGCAAGACCCATATAAGCAGACATCACATATTAGTAAAAAGTCACACCTCATTAGTACTTGGTGTAAGATGATTGGGGTTAAGTATGAAGGAGAGTCTTTGAAGTTAAATTTTAATATTCGAGAGATTGAAGAAGGTGCTGCATATATCAATCAATTTAATGATGGTCAAAAACCTATATTGTTATTTCAACCATATGGAGGGCCAGGACCAGATCATCAGCAACATCCATACTCATGGACGAGAGATATGCACCCTACACAAGCACAGGCTGTTGTAGATAAATTAGCTGATAAATTTAATATTGTTCATGTGTGTTATGAGTTTCATCCTCAACTAAACAATGTTCATAGGTTCGATAAAATGATAGGAAAGAAAGCATTGTTTAGTATGGTAGCTCATTCACAAAAGCGTATCTTTATTGACTCTTCTCTTCAGCATGCAGCTGCTGCATTAAACTTACCCTCTACTGTTGCTTGGGTAGCTACTCAGCCAAAGATATTTGGATATAAGTTGCATAATAACTTTGCTCCTAAAGTTGAATACGCTAAAGGTACTGTTGATTCGTATTTGTATGATTACGACTTTACCGGTGTAATCCATCAATGCCCTTATAGTAGCTTAGAAGAGCTGCATGATGTAGATGCAATAGTAAAAAGCGTTCTTACTTAGTAATATGATCCATAGATATCAGTATCATTGATATCCATATCCATTACTTGATCTTTTGATACATCATCAATATTGTATGGATCATCTGGATTTGCATAAGTCTTACCATCAGATGATACTTGATCAGCAAGCGTGGTGGATAATATACCACTAAAGGAATTGTCGTAAATTTGCTCGTTGACTGGCTCGCTACATAATCCACTCTGGAACGAGTAGTCGAATCTCTTACCTCTTAATCTGTATACATAATGTCCGAGAATAGGATTAAGAGCTGACATATCTTGCTCCATTCTTTCTGTTACCTGATACATTACAGTGCCTCTGCCATTAGGTCTATCGCATCCTAAAACTTTTAAGCTTATAACGTCTCCTGCTTTAGGTTCTATTGACTGCCCTACTTCAGCATAATCAAAATAAGCTGATGCTGCTGAGTGAAATGTACTAATATGTACATAACCAGTAAATTCATCACCAGGGTCAAAACCAAACTTAGATAACTGCAACGCATCATCTGAGAGTTCAACGTACATTTGCATTCCAAGAGCTCCTTTGAACTCACCAAACCCTGTTGATAGATCGCTAGAGCCCCAATCAGTACCATAGAGCAGATCTGCTGCTGATAAATTAAAAGTATTAATATAGTAGTCTATAGGTATACCATAGTTGTTTATAAGATCATTAAATGCTTGATCATATACTAATTGCTCTGCTTGTAAGTTGGAAGGATTAACAAACTTACCACATTGGGGTATAGCAGTAGCTGCTAATACTTCATCTGGCTTGCAGTTAATTCTATTCTCATTACATACAGACATATTCTTAATTCTTTCTCTTTAACATACCACAATGGTTACCTTCTTCATCTTCAAACATTTCAACTTCAACACCAGAGTTACCTAAGCTTTTAGATATTCCTGGAGCATAGTCGACTTGATATACATTTAACGTATCATGCAATGGGGCGCCCATTAACTTTATTTGATGTGCACCGCCGTTAAGTAAATTTCTTACATGAGGACATTCATGACTATATTGTTTTGGTACAGTGTTAAGATGCTTCTTAGCTAATCCTACTCTGTTAATATTTTTACCTGTTCTCATATGAGGATTAAGTAATTCTTCTCCTTGATAGTATTCGAAAAAGGTTTTGAAGTTTTCCATATAAATTTTGTCATAAGATCTAGAGATAATATCAATGAGATCACCTATAACCTCTGTGTTACGTAATACTTTAAATGCTAAGTTTTCTATACTAAATTCACCTTCTCTTTCTAAGCCGCTCTTTCGCATATTAGAGATCTTTTTCTTTAGTTGATTAGCACAATCATGGAGATCTTTAGCTGATCTACCTTTTACATCTAAAACTCTCTCCTTTAACACTCTTACATCATCCTCTATTGTTTTAGCTTTCTTATAAACATCTCTTTCGTCTATAGTCGGAGGATCATATGAAGGCTCGGTAATCCATTCATCATTTAAAAGAGAATACAACCCTGAAGCTACATGAGGCTCATCTTTATCTTGCATATACATCTCTACTCCATGGTCTCTTAAACTAATGTTATGTCTAAGATTCCAAACAAAGCGCTGGCCATCTAAAGCTTTTTTAACGAGATCTTCGTCTTCGTTTATATCTTTAAAATCAATCAATACATGTACGTCAAGATCAGAATAATCATTATAATTGTAATTACTATTACTACCTGTCAATGTTACATCATATATTTCTACACCATCTAGATCAAGCTTATCAATGAAATCATTAGTAATAGACAAAAGTTTTTCTCTAATGTCTGGATTAAATTTATTATCTTCAGACCAAAACTTTTTGTTTAGAGTTTTGTTGTAGAACTTCACACTTATATTTATTAAAAAAGCCCGAAGAGGCGTACTCTACGGGCTTTTAAATTTGAATTTGGTTAATATTTGAGCGACTTAATTTTCAAAAGCGTTCTTACCTACGGGCAGCTTACCTACTTTGTTGTTCTTGCCCATATCTACTGTATGGTTAAGAGTAGAACCAGCATCAACACCGTAGCCTCCACCGTCTTTATCTTTAGCAGCACCAGTTGGCTTTAAGTTACCAACCTTATTTTTACCACCATGTCCGTAATCAACTGCATGCTTAAGAGTAGAACCAGCATCGATTCCATAACCTCCGCCGTCTTTCATAGCCGCCTCTTCGTCCTCTTCGAACTCAGTGTCGGTTACCTCTTCAACGTCTACATCCACATCAACTTCAACTTCTTGTTGAGCTAATGCTGTTTGTAAGATATCGCAAAGTTGTTGTGCTAGTTCACCGGGAATGGAAACTGTGATCTCTTCTGGAACATCATCAACTTCGACATCAGTCTCAGTTTCAATTCCTAAAGCTTCAAGTTCAGTAACATCTTCAGCATCTTCGCCAAAGTTTTCGTTAACCATTACCTTGTTATAAAGTTTATCAAATACAGAAGTCTTGCTCATAAAATTATTTAGGCCATCGCGTGCAATTTTCTCGTGTTCTTCTAAAAATTCTTCATCTTCTTCGTCGTCTTTACCCTTTTTACCCTTCTTTTTATCTTTCAGAGCTTTTTCCATTGACTCATCTGTATCTCCATCTCCATCTACATCTGGATAATCAGGTCTTTTTCCTTCTTCATCTTCTTCAGGACCAACTATACCAGAATAAGGTACCTGGTCATATTCAGGACCTGTAGGCTTTGGCTCGTTACAGTCACCAGGATTATTGCCATCACCATAAGTATATCCTTTTATATTGTAGATATTATCTTTTTTATCTTTATCTGACATCTTTGTAATATCCACTTGAGCTGGTCTAAAACCACCTTTTTCTTCTGGGCCGCCTGCAACTAATGGAGCTGAACCGATTTCACCAGGAGGAACAGAGTCTTCAGTTATTACCTTATTGAATACATCTTTATATGCTTCACCTAAATTAAACAAGTCTTTCTTTTTTGACATGTAATTATTTATGCTCCTAGATAAATATTTCCGTGGCTGCCAAGGATAATATGTTCTATATGGGTAATAAAAACTTACCTAATGTAAATTGGAAAGGTGAATACACTAAGCAACAAGTAAAAGATCTTAAGAAAGCTAGTAGTAATATACTATATTTTGCAGAGAATTTCTTTCATATTGTTAATCTAGACAGGGGTAAAGAAAAAATTCAATTATATAAACCTCAAAAAAGAGCTCTTAGAAAAATGAGAGATAATAGATTCTTTTGTTTACTGGCTTCAAGACAGATTGGTAAGTCTACAATGATGACTATCTATATTCTATGGCAAGCATGCTTTAATAATGATCAGCGTATTTTATTAGTAGCAAACAAAGAAGCTACCGCTATTGAAATATTTCAGAGAGTGAGAATGGCATATGAAGAGCTTCCTAACTGGCTTAAACCACCAGTAAAAGAATATGCTAAGACTTCTATGACACTAGAGAATGGAAGTAGGATAGGTATCACTACTACGACTGGTACAGCTGCTCGTGGTCAATCTGTAAACTGTTTAGTTATTGATGAGATGGCTTTTATTGAACCTCATTTAGTAGAAGAATTTTGGAAGTCAGTCTTCCCTATTATTACATCTTCAAAAAAATCTAAAGTGTTTGTTTGCTCTACATCAAACGGTACTGATAATTTATTCTATAAATTATACCATGGAGCAATTGAGGGTGAAAATGGATGGGCGCATGATAAGATAAAGTGGGATGAGATTCCAGGTAGAGATCAAGCCTGGGCTCAAGCAACTAAAACAGCAATTGGTTCTGCGGATGCTTGGTTACAAGAGTTTGAATGTGAGTTTATTCATTCAGGTGAATCTACTTTAGATGATGAGCTATTTGAAGAGATGATGTCAAAGGTATCTGAACCTAAGATTATTCTAGATGAAGGTCATTATAAGATATGGGAAGAGCCTGATGAAGCAAAGCTATATGTAGCAGGAGTAGATATATCAGAGGGTGTAGGTGTAGACTCTTCAGTAGTACAAATTTTAGATATTACTGATATTAAAGATATTAAACAAGTAGCTATCTATAGAAACAATAAGATCCCACCTTTAGAGTTTACTAATAGATTATACAAACTATTACGTAACTGGGGGTCTCCCTTAGCTCTCATAGAGAGAAACAATTGTGGAGCGCAGGTAGTAGATAGGCTGTCTGAAGATTTAGGATATGAAAAGCTTGTATCATATGGTAATAAAAATGCTCATAGAAGAAATGTAATGCGAGGTATGATTGCTCACACTAATACAAAATATAAAGGCGTGCTTAATATGCGATACTTTATGAATGAGATTAGAGTAGTTAATATAAATGAACAAGACACTGTAGAAGAGCTAAGAAACTTTGTTAGATATCCTAATGGTACATGGAAAGCTAGAGGTGGGTTCCATGATGATAGAGTTATGGCTATGCTTTATGCTCTGTTTATTTTGGAAAAAGAAATAACAGAAAGATTTTTTGAGATAGTAGAAGTTGATGATATGGGCAAGCCTTCAGTTATTGAACCAATGGATTTTGGAGTACAATATTTTGAAGACCCAACATCTATATATCTAGACGATGAGATTGTTGGTTCTACTAATCATCAAATGAATGCTCTAGTATGGGGCATGGGCGATGAGCAGAGCTCTGATATAGATGAGCTTGAAGCATTTGGCTTTCAAATGATAGGTGAAAAGCCTCCTCCAAACTGGACTGGTGAGAGAATAAACTAATAAATATATTATATGGCAACTAATAAATTAAAACAGGCAGTTTTAAACAAATCAAGAGCAGATAAGTTTCTTTTAATTTTTGATTTGCCTCCTATATTAAAACAAATAGACAAGCCTTGGATAGCGGAAGATGATAATAAAAGCTTAATTAGTGACTCAGTTCAGTTTTCTATTTTTGGTACTGCAGTACCTGAAATTACAGTACCTGCTGTAGAAAATAGGTATGCTGGAAGTACTTTGTACGTATCATCTCATTCTAAAAACTCTTATCCACCTGTTACTGTTTCTTTTAATATAGATAACCAATATAGAAACTACTGGGTTATATACCAGTGGCTCAATTTGTTGCATAGTCAATATGAGGGTCGTTTTAATGAAAGAGAATTACCAGCTGATCCTGATTTTAATGAATATCAGACTGATCTCACTATATTTGGAAAAGATGAATTTAACAATAATAAAATAAAATTTACATATAAAAAAGCTTTTCCTACAACTTTAGAAGCAATTACATATAATTATCAAACACCAGGAGAGATACAATCCGGATTTACATTTGTTTATTCACAATTACATACAGAAGTTATCGATTTTTGAATTTTTTTACCTAGGATAGGATAAATAATTTTATGGCAATAGACTTTACTCCAACGATAGCTTCACCGGGTGTTGAAATAAGAGAATGGGATCTTTCGAATATAGCTTTACCGAACGTAGGTACAAATGTGTATGTTACGGGTTTTGCTGCACAAGGACCTTATGATGAAGTAGTATTAATTACTACTCAGCAAGATTTAGATCAAATTTATGGACCACCTACTAACTCTGCAGAAAGATACTTTTACCATACTGCAAAAGAAGTTTTAAACTCACCAGCAAATCTCTACATGAGTAGAATGCCATATGGAGCTGGTAATGGTGATGGTTTCGGTTCACAATATTCTGCATTAGTTTATTCTGGATCAGCTCTATCTGACTATGGTGGAGAAGATGGACTGTCCTTAACCAATAAGAACCTCGCTGACGGTTCAGCTGGTCTAAGTGCCGGACCTACTTACAGTATGGTTGCTTCTGGAGGAACAATTGTTATTGGACAACCTACTCATGTAGAATTAACTGAAGCACAATATCTTAGCGCTGTTGATGGTACATTATTTGAATGGAATGATGTTTCCGGTTCGGATAAGAGTGACCTTACAAGTGCCGGTTCTCCTGGACAACTTAGGAATAGAATGGGTAATTCACCACTTGTTATATTAAACAAGTCTACAAGTACAATTAATCAAAATTACGAAGGTTATTACATAGGTCTAATTGATAATGCTGATATTAACCCAGCTAATAATTTTGTTGGATTAAGAAGCACGGCAACTATTACCGCTTCCGCTTTTAAACAAAATGCATATACTATATTAAATGATAGTGTTTTAGATTTTCCTCTTTCAGCTAATGCTACTACAGGTCCTGATGGTAGTCTTTCACAGGTAATGGAAAACTTAGTAGATTATGACTTAGAAGGTAGAGACAGTGCTGATGTATTAAGCATGGGTGTATTTAAATTAAGAAGAACTCAAAACGCTGCTCAAGCATTCCAGCTTGGTTATAATTTAGAAGATAAATTAGTAGGATCTATTAATGCTTTCCGTAAGATTGATGATCAAAAGGGCGGAAGACAACTTAATTACTTTGTTGGTAATCAAGATGCTAAATCACGTAACGTAAAGGTATTAGTTAACCAAAATATTACACAGCGTAATACTGGTGATGATAATTTAAATACTGATAATAATCCGAAGTTAAGAATAAGAGTAATAAGCGATGCCTTATTGGGTAAAACACAAGACTCTCTAGGATTTGATCCGGATACACAGTTTACTAGATTAGAGAAAGAACTAGGCTATGGTGGTAAATTATTCCCACTAGGTGCTTATTCTAATACTAAAGTAACTAATAAAGATCTAGGTGATATACCAGGTAAGCTTGATAGAGCATTAAATGGTATTAAAAACGATGAAATTTACGATATTGATGTTATTCCTGAAGCTGGTTTAGGTACCATCTGGGCAATGGCTAAGTCTAGAGGAATTACTGAAGGTGATCCATTATATTATGATGAATTCTACTACGCTGGCACAACTGCAACAGCAGTTAAAGCACTAAGAACTTCCAGTGCCTTAGCAGGTGCTGGGTTGACCCTTAGAAGTAATTATAATACTATCTTTGATAAGTTTGAAACGTTTGTTAAACCACCATATCTTGGAGGATCAAGAGGAGATGCAATATTTATTGCTGATACATTTAGACAGATCGTAGCTATTGGAAACGGTGATACAAGAATATTAGATGATAAGTCTAGAAACTTCTCAACGGATGTATTCTGGCCAATGAAGCATCAGTTTTCTTCACAGAACACTTCTTATGCTACAGTATATGGTAACTGGGCACAAACATTTGACCAGGGATTAGGTGAGCTTGTATGGGTTCCGTTCTCAGGATATGCTGCAGCTACTATGGCTAAGAGTGATGCTGCAACGTTCCCATGGTTTGCGCCAGCAGGATTTAACAGAGGTTTACTTACAACTGCAACTGATATTGCAATTAATCCGAATCAGAAGCAAAGAGATGAGTTGTATAAGTCAGCTATTAACCCAGTAGCATTCTTCCCATCACAGGGTAATGTTATATTTGGACAGAAGACCTTACAGAAGAAACCAAGTGCATTCGATAGAATTAATGTTAGAAGGTTGTTCTTAGCATTAGAAAGACCTACTAAGAAAGCAGCTCAGTTCTTCGTATTTGAACCTAATACAGAGTTCACTAGAACGAGACTAGTTAACGTCTTAACACCTTTATTTGAGAGGGCTAAACAAAACCAAGGAGTTTATGACTACTTGATTGTTTGCGATGAAAGAAACAATACTCCGCAAGTTATTGATGAAAATAAGCTTAGGGTTGATATTTACCTCAAGCCAGTCAGAACTGCAGAGTTTATCTTAATTACCTTCTATGCGACTAGAACAGATGCTAATTTCCAAGAAATAGTTGACGGACCTGGTCTTTTATACGAGGGTTCAGGAGTTAGTTAATAAATAATTATATGGCAACGACAATACAAAACTTTTTTGCAGCAGCAGCAACAAAACAATTTGCAAGAGACTTTCTTTTTAGAGTAAAGCAAATTAATTTAGCTGGTGGAGTTAATCTTGATGGTGAATCTGATTTACTGTATGCTAGGTCGGGTTCTTTACCTGGTAGAAATATTGAAAACAAAGAAGTAAACTACATGGGACTTACTTTTAATGTTCCAGGAAGAGCAACATATTCAAATTCTGCTGCTTATTCTATTGAGTTTTACGCTGATGGTAATAATTCATTGAGAGATAAGCTTGAAAAAGCTTCTAGAGCAGTATTCGATGATGCGGATAGTAAAGGTGAATATGGCATGCCAGGAGATGGAGATGTAATAAATCTTACAGTCTTAAATAAAAATCTGGACCCTGTAAAAGAAATTGAATTAGTAGGAGCTTCAATAAGAGAGATTGGAGATATATCTTATAATATTGCCGATGGTACTGGAGAAGTAGTTACTTTTCCAGCAACATTCTCATATCATTTTTATAGAGATTTTAGCTAAAGCATAGTTAACTACTAAATATTAGTAGTGGCCATAACTCCTCCAGAAAAATTCTTAGACGCTTTTGCTGAAAATGAAAGTTATTATTTATCTCTTCCGTTTTTATGGTCTGTTGAAATTCCAGATATAACTGGCATTACTAGTGAAATTACTTCCGCATGCGCTAAACTAGGACAACAAAAAGCATGGTCTGTTGGTGCTCCTTTCTCCGGAGGTAGTGCTAGTAACGAAGGACAGCTTCTCGCAGCAAGACAAGTAACTATACCTAATGAACAATCTACCTTTTTAGAAGCAGGTCAAAATAATCGAGGCGGATTTATGCCTGGTTACGGTTTACAACAAAGAGAGAGCTTTTTAACCAGGACATTAGCAATAAATTTTATAGAAACTATAGATGATATTACTCATAATCTTTTTACTCCATGGAGTATAGCATTAAGTGTCGACGGGTTAATTAACTTTGGTTTAAGAACTAGTATTATTGTGCAACAATATGATAACCAAGGTAAAAAAAGAAAGGGGTATAAATTTATAGAGGCTTTTCCTACTAATGTTGAAGGGTTTACTGTAACGCAAGATCCAGATGCTCCGTTTACTGAAAAAACAGTCACATTCTCATTCACCGACTACGTACCTTACTAGTTGCTCTAGAAATATATTGTTGTAATTAATATTATGTATATAACTCATATTTTGCCTAATGGTAAAGAGGTAAAATTAAAAGAAATTCTTTACAAAGATTTACGTACTTTTAATCTATATGGGGAAGCAACTATAAAGGGGAGATTAAATTTTTTAGAATCCTTTATTATTACTAAAGGTCTCAATATTATGGAAAAGCTTCACGCTTTAATTTACTTAAGATTAATCTGTATAGGTGATAATTTAATTATAGGTTCTGAAAAAGGCGATGTTGGAGTAAGTTTGAGCTTCATAAAAGATAATGTTGGGGGTATTAATAACATAACAAATGTTATTCAAGATAAAGGAATTGAATATACTCTTGACTACCCTTTAAACTTTAATCAAGGAGATGATGATTTTCTTCTTTCTGTAGTAACTAAAATAAAATTTAATAACCAGGAATTAGATATAGGTAAATTAACAGAAGAAGAATATGAAGCAGTTTTATTGAAGCTGCCAAAGGGATTGTATGGGCATGTAGATAAATTTTTAGAGCATAATAGTAACTTTTTTGAATTAATGTTATTAGATGAAAGAGAAAATTTAAAGATAAAACCTTTACAATTTAATATATTACATGAATCTTTTACTTACTTTATAATCTCGCTTTTTAATTGCTTAGATGTACAAGGATATAGAGATTTACTATTTGCTCTATCTAAAAGAATAAACGATGTTACTTTTTTAACAAACTGCACGTACGTAGAGTTAAATGACTATTTTGAAATGTATAAAAAAGAACTAGAAGAGAGTAACCCTCAATCTGGATAAATAAAATTCTCTGTTAAATATATACAATGAGCAACGAAGTTACAAATTTTTTACAAAAGTTAGAAGAGATAAATGATGAAAAGATTAAGATCTTTGTTCCTTCATTAAAAAAAGATGTTGAAACAACACCCCTTACTTTAAAGCAGCAAAAAGACCTAATCGCTTCTACGTTAGATGGAATTAAAGGACTTCTTAACTTTAATAAGACTCTTAACGATATAGTTATTACTAATACAGGTAATAAAGAATTTAAAATCTATGATAAGTTTCCTTTTGTTATTCATCTAAGAAAGCAGTCTTTAGGAAATAAAATTAAGCAAGGAGATAATATTATTGATTTAGATAATATTCTTAAAAATATTAAAAAAGTACCGCTTAATATTAAGGATACTAAAACAGTCACATTAAAAAATTTAAAGGTAGGACTAAGAATACCTACACTAATCGAAGAGAGTGCTATATTAAAGAAGGGTGAGCAGGATGTTGTAGTACAAGAAGATTCTACTAAAGAAGGTGTAGGTATGTTGTATATGCTAGAAATCTTAAAGTATATTGAAAACATTACTATTGAAGAGGATGTAATAGAATTTTCTAAGATAAAAATTAGTGATAGAATTAAGTTGATAGAGCAGCTTCCTTTATCTATGTATAATGAAATTTCTGAGTATATAGAAAGCGTTAACAGATATCTCAACGAAATCTTAACTATAGATGATATAATAGTGTCGATCGACACGCAATTCTTCGATACAAGTGATATAGATTAAATATCTATGTGGCTTCTTTAGACGATAACATAGCTAGACTAGTAGCGCAAAGAGAAAAAGATCAAGGCGAGCTTGAAGAAGAGCAGCTAGCTAAAAATAAATTTCGTAGAGATGTAATACCATCTCCAGGTACAGCTCTACCTGGTGTTCGTAAATCAAAAAAACCTACAGCTACAATTACTTCTGTTGAAAGAAGTAGGATACTAAACGAAACTAAGATCATTCAAGATCTTATGGAAAAAATGTATCCGTGGATGTATAAAAAACCAGCAGATGAAAAAGGAACTACCAAAGTAGCAAAGCGTGTAGCTACTGACGTTGAAAAATCAGAAGAAAAGAAAACACCTGATGCAAAAAAGACAGTAAGCACCTTTGGTAAAATATTAGGAGCTCTTGCTTTAATTGGTGTCGCTTTTGCTTTGTTCAAGGATAAATTGAAAGAGCTTTGGGAAGCAATAAAAACAAAAATTGGTGAACTGTTTGATAAATTTCCGGGATTATTTAAATTAGCTATTAGAGGTCTTTTAGCAGCTCCTCTTACCGCTCTAAAACTAGCTATGAAAGGTGTGAGTCTGGGTGTTAAGTTATTGCTTAACCCTCTAGGAGCTATGTTAGATATACTAAAAGGTCTCGGTAGTATTATAGTAAAAGGTGTAGGTGCAGCTATAAAAGGGGTTGTAGCAGCAGTTAAAGGTGTTGGTAGTATTGTAGGAAAAATTTTCGGAATCACTGCTAAAACTGCTGCAAGTACCGGTGGTAAAATAGCAGCAAAGGGGGCAGAAGCGGCTGCTAAAAAACAAGCAGGTAAAAGTATAGGAAAGTCTGCTGGTAAATCGCTATTGAAAAAAATTCCCGGGGTGGGGTTACTAGCAGGTATAGGTTTCGGAATAGCTCGCGCAGCAAAAGGTGATTTTGTAGGTGCTGTAGGTGAGTTAGCTTCTGGAGCTGCAAGTACAATACCAGGTGTAGGTACAGCTGCTTCTGTTGCAATTGACGTAGGTCTTGCTGCTAGAGATTTAAAGAAGGCGTCTGAAAGCGCCACCTCAGAAATGGTACCAGAAGAAATTGAAGATGGTATAATTAAACCTGATGGAGGATTATTAGTTCAAGGCAAAAAAGGAATGTTTAAGTTAGCTAAAACTGATTCTGTTATTGCCGGGGAGTTACCTAACACTGGCAGAAAAGATAATACCTTAACAAGAATAGGTAAATCTCTATTTTCTCCTTTTATAGAAGATAAAAGAGGTAAACGTAAATTAAATCCACTCGCTTTAATGAATCCTCTTGCTCCAACATTTTTAGCTTCTAAAACGATTTTTGATAGAATAAGAGAAAGAAAAGAAGAAAGAGAGAAAAAAAGAAGACAGGAAGCTGAGGGTCGTCGTATATCTGACACAATTAAAGAAAGTGGAGAAAAACAAGCTAAGCCTTTAAGTGATTATTTAAATTATAAAATAAAGCAAGATAAAGATATGATAGCTTTACTTGGAAGATCTAATAAAACTTTAGAAGAGATAGAAAAAAATACAAGAGGAGGTATGGGACCTACAATTATGCCTCCTGGTCAAAAACAAACAGCGGCTCCTCCTGCTCAATCCAGCGGTAGCAATAATTCTGTTATGCCTAATATAAACGCTAATACGGGAGGCGCTAGAAAATTAGATAGTAGATCTGGTTATTTAAATTCAGCATATAGTGTTACCCCTAATACTCTTGTCACATAGCCGTATGTATAAATATTTATATGGCTGATTATGACGTAGTAGCAGATTACTCTTGGACAAGTGTTCCTACGAATTCTGGTCTTCGTGATGAAGCACCCTATGTCTTTGTGTCTTCTTTTGAGCTTGCTGAGAGTCAGTTAAGAGCATTTGTCTCTGGTTATTTAAATTTAACAAATGACGCATCGCAAAAAGATGCTATGACGTTTTATAAAAATTTATATAAAACAAAGGGTTCACCTACTTCCTTTAAGTTTCCTTATTTTGAAGATAATTTTAGATCTTATGCTAATAATTACGCAGATACGTTTTCGCAAATATCTCAAAGAGGTGCTCAATTTTTAGGTGCTCCTACTTTTGAAGCCGCGGGAGGTATAGTAGAAGAAGCATTAGTAGGCGGTGCAGCCTTAGCATCACAAACTCAATCAGAATTTGTTAAACAGTTTACGCAAAAAGCAGCCGATGTATCAGCTGCTGCAGCATCTAAATTAAATCCTATCTTAGGTAAATTAGGTAACGCAACAACTGATAAGGAAGGAAAAACATCATATGAATTTAGAATACCAGCGCCTGGTAACCCTTCTGATTTTCCTGGAACATACATTGAAACGCCTAAGTTTTTTCAATATGCAAACACTGATGCTGCTTTAGAAGTAAATTTTTTATTATCTAATACTATAAATGCAAAAGATGTTTCAATGAACCAAAAGCTTATAAGTGAAATAATAAAAGAGTCTAGGCCTAAACGAAACACAGCCATAGAGCTATCTTTTCCTCGTATATATGAAGTTGAAGCTCCTGGTTTAAGATTCATCAAATGGGCATATTTGTCAAATGCAGCTTTTAATTTAGTTGGTGCACGTAGAGTGGTAGATGGTAAAATTGTACCAGAGGCTTATGCTATATCTTTATCTTTTCAATCTTTAACCTTAGAACCTTCTAATTTCTTAGAAGAAGCAAACATGTCATGAGTTTAACAGGTAAATTAGGACAATATAATACTGAGATAGATAGTTTATCTGGTGTAGAATATAATAGATACGAGAATATATTTAAAGTATATACTCAACAAACTGATGGTAAAGAATTTTACTTTTACAATATTTTAAATAAGGTTGAGTTTCCTAAAAATATGAATAGCACATATTTTGATCTACATACGGTCAAATCTAGAACTCCTCTTACTACTGTATCGTATGAACTTTATGAAACCATACATAACTGGTGGATTATATACTTAAACAATAAAGACATACTTAAAAATCAATTTTATGTAGAAGGTGGTACTCAGTTAAAATTTATTAGACCAGAATTTTTGCCTTTTATTTTTAATGAACTAACTAATTCTACTATATTTGGCAACCGACATTACTAATGGAGTTTAAAATAAATAATGCTGTTTATGAAGCCGAATTTACTCTAGAATCTAGTGAGAGTGAGGCTGGTAAAATAGAGTTTTCAAAATCTGCTATTAGAGGAATGGATTTAGAAGAAAATTTTCTGGAACCTTTTACGAACGGCAATGTGTATATTAATAACCCAATGGATTTTATTGAGGATGGTGCTTTAATTAGAGGTGATGGGTTAGATATCTTTAAAGTTAGTTTTTACCCAAAAGACAGTGGTAATGGTGTAGGAGGGTTTAGTGGTGACGCGCAAGGTAAAAAATTAGAATATGAGTTTGTTATTACCGGTGAAGTAAATAGTGCTTCTCAAACAGATAGACTTAATAATTTTAAAGTATACTCCTTAATGGATATTAATTATCATAAGCTTAATGCAAAAATACCATATGGCAGGAGGTTTAGAGGAAAAGTTGGCGATATAATAAAGAATATATTATTACAACAATGCGGAGATGTAACTTCGGATTGCTTATCTTGGGAAACAGGTGATATGGTAATTGATGTGTTACCTGAACATATTCTTCCACCTTCTACATTTAGATATTCTGATTTATTAAAATATTTACTAAAAATTAATTATAAAAAGGTAGGAAAAACATACGTTAAACTGTTTTTAAATTATTGCCGTACTTGTAAAAAGTTTCAATATTTAACGTTAAGCGATTACTTTAAATTCGCTACAGATGATCCACAGGAAGTATTTATGGCTAATGATTTGGTAGATAAAATAGGTGAAGTTAATATTAATAACCCTGCTCAATCATTAGGTAAAACCCCTGTTAATGTATATAATTCTTCGCTTCCAAACTCAGATTTCTCAACGCCTATGTTAGTATATACTAATGCCTTTTTAACTAACATGTTAGTTTCTGACTATGATCCGACACTAGGTGAACATAAAATGAAATTACTTAGAATAAAAGAAATTAAAAAAGAATGGAAAAAACTATTTGTAGATATAGCAAAATATGCTGGAGGTAAAGCAAAACCATGGTTGGTATTAAACAGTGTAAAAAATTCTGAAGTGTTTCGAAATATTGGTTTTCCTTTTCCTGGTGATAAGGCTAGCAAAATAGCAGAAGCTGAATTAACTACTAATATGACATTTTTTAACTTGCAGCTAAATTTTAGTACTTTAGGAAATGTTTTAAGAGAGCCAGGAAATGCTATTGATGTAGCTGCGTCTAGACCTCATAAAGAAGAAGGAGATAACAGTCTTGGAGGGCAAGTTGAACATAGAAGTGATTCAAAGCTACTTGGTACGTGGTTTATTACAAAAGTTAGACATGAATTTACAACAGCTAAAGTAGATGGATATACAAATATTTTGCAATGTATAAAGCCTCATATTGGACCAGGTGGAAAAGAACCAAACGATTGTATAGACTTTGACATTAAAGTAGGAACTAAACAAGGGCCGCCGAGACCCTAAATAGATATGGCTGAATTTACTAAAAAAGTTGAAATATTGAGAGCATTGGTCCGCACTAAAGATCAATTCACAAAAGAGTTTCCGGATGTAGCTGAAAAGATGCAACAAGGTCAATCCTACATACCGTTTACTGAATCTTCAGGTATGGGATCTTCACCTGCTACTACTATTAGAGATATAGATTTAAAAATAATAGAAGAATTTAAAAAAACCTTCTCACTAGGATTCAATCAACTAATGTCGTTTATACAGAAACTAGATGAAGCTTCTCCTACTGGTGACGAAAATAACGAACAGCAAAAAAATATATTAGACGTCTATTCGGTTTTATACTATCTTGAATGCTTGTTAAGAGGTCCATACGCTGGGGCGTTACAGCAAGAAGGTATGAAACTCCCGGATATTTTTAATGCAAGTCCTGATATTATGGGAATCAACGCTGAAAATCCAGAACAAGCAGGTTCTTCAATACCTGTGTTTACTGGGGTTACTTCTGATTTACCTAGTATTACGGTAGGTAAATGCCCTAGTATATTAGTACAATTGCTTCAAACAGGTAAAGCTTTAACCCAGGGCATGTTTAATTCAAATGTAGGTTCTGCAGTAGCTACAGATAACACTTTACCGTATATAGACAAAGAAAATGATTTGCGTATGACACAAGAACCAGGTGACGGCAGAAGCGGAATAAATCCTGCTCATGGTAATCATATGGTAAAAGATAGAGAGAAAATTAAACTAGTAGAAGCTGCAATAGAGGGTATTATTAATTCTATAAAAGAATTTTTAGGAAAGAAACCTTATCAGTTATTCTTGTTTAAAAGAGGTGTAAATTATTTTAATAAGCAGATAAACAAAGCTAGATCTGCTAATAAGAGAGAGACTAGATTATTTGATTATATGAAGCAAAGATTTGAAGAAGAAGAAGATGACTGCGCTAAAGACGGGGTAGGAGAAGAAATATTAGAGCTAGAAGAAACGCTAGTAGGGGCTGATATGTTTGGTCAAACTTTTGATAGTATTACAAGAAGGGAATTCGAATTAAAGACCCAAAATAATGACGGTGCTAATTTGTTTAAATTATATACTGTAAAGGGTCAATTAGGTAGTGGAGATGAACCAGAGTCAGATCCTATTACCTGTTAAACATCGCCGTTTTCATCTATTTTCATATCTTCATAAGGCCCTACTACAGTCCTATAATATTCCTGCTTACAGCATTCTAATGCTCCGATCATTTCATTTAGATTAGAATAATTTTTACCATATGCTCTTATAAAGTTATCAATAAAAACTGTCATGACATAGTTTAACTCTCCAGCGTTTTTAGGGACATAATTTAACCCTGCAACGTTTAGTTTATCTTCTACGTCTTTTCTTTGAGATGGTTTAATGTAAGGCATTTTCTAAATTAACTAAACAAGCGAAAGAATTAATTTCTTTATCTACAACAAAAGCACTCTTATATAGATGATCTGCTATAGTAGCAATACATGTTTTTTTCTTAGCATCATCTAAGTTCGAACTATATACAAAGTTTAAAAAGTTACATAAGAGAGTATCATAATCACCTTGAAATCTATCCTCATTTTCAATAAGATACTTTCTAGCTTCTAGCGTTTTTTTACTAGCTACTTTTTTGTAGATGGTCTCGAGAAGCTCGCTATCGCTATTAATGTTAGCAATACACAACTCTGAATCAATAACGTTCTTTTGAAGCTCATTGATCGCTTTCCGTAAATCGGGGAAGTGACGCTTAACGAGTTGGATGAATTTGATCTTTTGTTCGTCGGATACTTTAACATTTTCATTTTTAAGGATGTGATAACAGCGCTTTACAGCAAGTTCTACTACAGGCTTTATATCTAGAGCTTGACATCTCGATTGCAAGGCAGGAATAATTTTATGCTTATAGTTAGCTGTAAGAATAAACCTACAGTACTTAGCAAACGTCTCCATAGTGTTACGCAAAGCAGCTTGTGCCTGAGGCGTTAGCCCGTCAGCTTCATCTAATATTACCACCTTAACCCCACCATCAAATGACTTAGTTTGAGCAAAGTTAGTGATATTATGCCGAATAGTGTCAATACCAGATTCATCAGAAGCATTAATATAGAGATAATTACATCCAAGCATATCATTAACGATGACTCTAGCAAGCGTGGTTTTACCAGTACCAGGATTACCAACAAAAAGAAGATTAGGTATTTCATTTTTAAACTCTTTAACTATATTACGAGTACGCTCATCTAAGATAATATCATCTAGCGTAGCAGGCCGGTACTTTTCTACCCAAATTTTGTCGAAATCAATCATAATTATTTACCAGAAGAACCAAAACCTTTTTCACCTCTCTTAGATTGTACGATAGTTCCTTCTGAAACATCTACATTATAGTTTTTATAAATTACAAACTGAGCAATTCTATCACCTGCTTCGACTTCGTAATCTTTATCTGTTAAGTTATATAGCTTTATTCCGGCACTTCCTCTATACCCTGAATCAATAATACCCGGGTGAGGGAGAATACCATGTTTAAAGCCTAAGCCAGATCTACCTTCAATTCTAACCCAATAACCAGGCTCAATATATGCAAACTTTAATCCTACCTCAATTACAGCAGAACCCTTAGCTGGAATTACTTTATTCTCAACACAAGTTACATCTAGTCCAGTATCGTCCTTATGATTCTTTGAAGGAAGGACAGCACTCTCGTCAGTCTTCTTAAATTTTAATATCATATACACATATAATAAGATACTTTGCAAAATATTCAAGAGGAGAATAAATATATGTAAATGGCTGAAGAACTTGATGAAGCTGTAAACGATATTATTTCTCAACTAAAGCAAAATAATAAAGTTTCTAGAGCTCCTATAGATGAAAGTGTTCTTGATAAAGAAGACTTAGAGGATTTTCTTATTCAAAATTCAGGAAAGCTTATCAAAAAATCTCTTAGTATTGTAGATAACGTTAATGATTATATATCATCAGCTCCTGAAAATAGAGACGTAGCAGCTTTGGCTGAGTTAATTAAAGCATCTTCTTCTGCTATTGAAACTCTAAACAAGCTACATGTTGCTAAAGAAAGAAACGAAACACAGCTCGAGGTTAAAAAGATAGATGTGGAGAGTAGAGAGCGAATTAATATCGCTGATAATCAAACTAAAGTATTATTATCTAGAGAAGATATAATGCAGGCTTTAATTGATAAAGACGAAGAAGTAATCGACGTCTAATATTCGCTAGGACCTTTAGTCAAATCACTCAAATACTGTTGTGTATAAGTTCTAGCTTCCGGAGAAGGAGTAGCAGGATCAGAAGGAATTACCGTGTTTTGCTTTGGAAGAGATCTTTCTGTTGGTGATAAAGGCGTTCCTACATGGTCTGCAGTACCTGTCGTGCCACGTGCTGTTTGATTTTGAATATTGTTAGGATCTTCCTCTGCTTCTTCTGGCTTAATTACCACTTTATCTTTTCTTCTCATTGCATCAGGAATAGGAAGTAAATTTGGTGCAAAGAGCACAGTTTCTCCTAACTCACCTGGTACTGAAACAAAATTCGAATATCTTCCCCCTCCTGTATCAAGTGCGAGATCTAAAACTACATCCAATGAAGACGTCTGCGAATTAGCAGGGTAGCGGGCAGGCTCAGAATCTTTAATGTTTATTACTCTAATATGAAGACCAGAATCAATCATTTGATCGATCATTGTTTTAGTTTTAGCTCCAAGTGCTTTATAACATTCAGTTGATTTGAAGTTATCATTAAACTTAAAAACATCACCAACGAGAAATCCTCCCCGCTCGTATCTCCTCATATAAGATTCATGTAAATTAACAAACTTTTTATCAGCCATATTATTATTTATGCTACCTTGCAAAGAATCATACAGTTTTAGCTATCTTTAAGAAAAAAGCGCAAGGTGTGATAAGCTTGAAAGATTTCAATATCTTCGTCATCTGCTGGTCCTAAACTTTCTTCAAGTTGAAACGAGTGAGAGGTATTAACATCTTTTTTAATATTCCATCGCCAGTTACCGTCATGATGAGGATTTGCTGTAACCTTGCCTTCATTAGGATGAGGAAGCTTAAGCTTTTTATGAACTTCCGCTTCAATAGTATTAAGAATGTCTTTTAACGAAACATCCACCTTAACATCAGTTTTACCAATTAACTCCATACTTGTAATTATATTATAGTTCCTTAATCTCGATTTACCACTGGGGTATTAAATATTAATAATGCCATTGATAAAAATACCAGAATTTTCATATGGAAAATTAGAAAATGCTAGTTTAGAACAAAACTATCTCTACAAAGATTTACTCTTAGATCTCAAATTAGATGTTTATTATAATGAACAACTAGATAAAGGTCAACAGCTTCGTGATTTAAAACCAATATTTGATTTAGATGCAGTTAAAAATAGTATAGTGAACGCCTTTCTTACTTCACCAGGTCAAAAGCTATTAAATCCATTATTTGGAATAGATATGAGAAGGCATGTGTTTGAGCAAGTTACTAAGTCGAGAGAAATTTTTATTCGTAAAGACATAGAAAGAAATCTACCTGATATGGAGCCACGCATTCAGTTGGAAAATGTAAATGTAGTAGCAAGACCAGATGAGAATAGATTTGATGTGTTTTTAAAAATAAATGTACCTTCACTTAATGCTTATGGCATTACTTTAGAAGGGCGCTTAAATAATGAAGGATATTACATAGTTTAGTCATGCCAACGAATAAAGAAGATAATAAATTTTTAGATTTTAATTTGCCTCAAGATGCATATGTAGCTTTTGATGCTACTACTTTGAAGGATTTTATAATTCAAAGATTAAATGAGAATGAAAAATTTACCGATCAAAACTATGAAGGTAGTAACTTAGCTGCTGTTATAGATATAATAGCTTATTCATACCATGTTTTATTATTCTATTTAAATAATACAGCAGCTGAAGTTGATTTCAATCAAGCAACAATATACGAGAATATGAATCGTATAGTGAAATTAATAGGATATAAACCCACAGGAAAACAGACGTCCGTTGTACCTATTAAAGCGGTAGCTAGCCAAGCATTAGATAAAGGTAATTACACTATTAGAAAATATAGCTATTTTTTAGCTGATTCAAATACACAATATACTTTTAACGAAGATTATTCATTTGATAAAACCTCTGATGGAAATGAAGTCTTGAAGTCACTAGAAGATACCGCTGTATTATATCAAGGTTCAATAAATGAATATCCCGATTATATTGCACAGGGTATAGAATTTGAGTCGTTTCCTATAGTTGTTGATAACATTACAAATACTAGTGATACAAGTTTCATTTCTGAAAACACTCTTAGCGTTTATGTTAAGGAAGCAGCTTCAGATAAATTTTACGAATATACCTTAGTTGATAGTTTATATCTTTCTAATGCTAATGATAGGGTTTTTGAGAAAAGGCTTAACGAAAATGGATATTTTGAAATAAAGTTTGGTGATGGTTCTTTTGGAAAGAAACTAGAAAAAGATGACGTCGTAGCAGTTAACTATCTATTGTCTGATAATTTGAAAGGCGCTATTAGTAAGAATGTTATAAATGGAAATAAAATATTTGTATACGACTCACCTCGACAAAGACAAATTTTTCAAGACACATATACAAATCAAAATGATACTACCTTTATTAATGTTGACAACGGATCAAATCTTACTATTAGCAATCCTGTTAATTCCACTACATTAACTACTGAAGAGACTGTAGAACAAATAAGACAAAATGCTTCGAAGAGTTTTTCATCTCAGCTTAGATTAGTAACAGCTAATGATTATGAGTTTTTTATAAATAAAAATTTATCTAATGTAGTTAACAGCATAAAAATAATTGATAATAAAGAATATTTAAATGGCTATATTCAATATTTTTATGATATTTGTGTTGATCCTAATAAAGTCAATAGAGTAATTTTAAACCAAGTAAATTTTGCTGATGCTTGTGATTTTAATAATGTAAATGTTTTTGCTGTACCTAACTTTACATTAAACGAGGACGGAGCTTATCCTCCATTTTTAAGTAACTCATTTAAAAATTTAATTATTTCAACTACACAAGATAGAAAAATGTTATCTAATGATGTAGTTCCTCGTGATCCGATATATATGGCTTATAGTTTAGGGATAAGCAATAATGAAAATTTAACTATAGATATAATAGATAATACTAAACTATACTTAGTACGAGAAATTAATAACAAAATAAGCAAAGCAACTCTAGCAAGTAAAGCTACAGCTATTTTACGTAAGTACTTTTTACCGGAAAACAATGCTCTTGGTCAACAGATTAAGATATCTGATATGGCAGGTGAGTTATTATCTATAGAAGGAGTAAAAAGAATATTTACAAAAAATGAAAGTAATGGTGTTGTTTTTAACGGGTTGTCATTTTTAACTTACAACCCACAATACCCTGAAAGTGATATTGATTTAATAAATCAAGATACTACTTTACCTTATTTTAAATTTCCTTATCTAATTAATACCCAGACTATTGGTAATAACATAACTGTCATAGATGAGTAATGCAACTACAAATTATGCTACTATTAGCGCAGTTGATTATAGAGGAGAGCATGTACTCTCTTCTTATAATCTCCCAATAACACCGCTTACCTTTTTTGCTAATGTTCCTACTCAAACGGGTGATGAATCTCTTACTTTAAATAATACGGAAGTTACTTTTGACTACGGTGATGGATCTATAGAAGAGGTAACTTCTGTATATACAGTAGATGGAAATAATATATTAAGTAGCAGTCATAACTTTGATTACCCCGGGGTTTATACTGTGCGGATGGTGTTAAGGGATTGTAATAATAATGCAATTTTAGCTTCCGATAGTAAAGAGATACAAATTGAAGATTACATTACTAATACTTTTACTGTTACTTGTTTAGATTTAGATCCTGATTATCATCTTACCCTTTCAGCTGGAGAGTATTCAACACCTCTTACTATTAATTCGCAATCTCCTTTCTATCAAGACTTTCAAAGCATATATTTTTCTGTATCAAATACTAACTGCCCTAATTACTTTAATTTAAACGATAGTAAATTTAAACAATTACAAAAATATTTTTCTTTTTATAAGAGAGATTTTATACACAATTTAACTGCTTTTGAATATGTTGAACTTAAAAATATTTCCCTTTCATCTGAAAATTTGTATGTAAGGTTAAGTGGAGATGTATTGGTATCTTCTACTACTAACTCTCCCTCGTCCATTTTAGCAGGTACCTCTGGTACTCAAATTGTATACTTTAAAACGGAACAACAAGATATATCTGAAGCAGGAGGAACTGAACCTGTATATTTAAATTTTTATAAAGATAGAAAAAACATATATTCGAGAGGTAAAAAAGGATTTTCTAATAACGATTATCTTAATAATTTTACAGTAAGTATGTCCTCACATGTAGGAAATGCTTCACTTCAATCACCAGATCATATATCTATTACTTCTAATGGTTTGGACAATGAAGGAGAAGAAGTTAATTCATTCGAATTAAGTCCTGTTCAATATAAAAACACATACATACCATTTATTTTAAAGCCGAAAAACTTCAATCAATTTACTATGAAGTCGCTTTCTGCTGGTGATCCTGAAATAGTTTTAATTAACAATGGGTCATTCATACTGCCCGTTGGAGAAGCCGCCGGCTCTCCGGGTGATATTGATACTACTTATTATCGCATCAGCACTTTAAATGATACCCTTTCTTCAATAGGTACTAACTTCTGGTATCGAGGCTACTTATATTTTGATGATAGCTTTTTTGCTTCTACTAGTGCTGCAGTAATGAATGTTACTTTAAGCGCGAGAAATTTTTATCAAGATACTCGATCCTCTACTGAATATGATCTTAGTGGAGGAGCTAGTTTTCAATTATATCCTAAAGATTATTATTCTTTATATAAAATAAATGAAGATTTTGATTTTGAACAAATGATAAAAGATCTTCGTTTCCAAGAGTTTTTATTAGATGATGAAGTGTTCTTTACAGATTTTATAGGATCAATATTTGGAGGAATTAGTAGTAATGAAAGTTCTTTAGGTAAAACATTGTACGAGAGTATTATTAACTTTGTACAAAATACTTCAGATGTAGATGTTTGTGAAATAGATGCATTAGATGGAATGAGTAGATTGGTAGCTAATGAAAATTTAATTTACGATAGCAACCACCCACCAGCAATTAAACGTCTTATTAATTTGTTTAGTGTTCAGTATAATAAATTTAGAGGATATCAAAATCAATTCAGTGAAAATTTTGATAGTAGAAATAGAACATCTAAGGAAGTATATGGAACTAACTTAGGAGATGAAATCGACTTTCTTACTTATGTTATATCAGCTGGTAACGATATAGTAGCGTATGAAAAATTTAGTGGTGACTATTCAAGACTTAACACTTACCAGCCATTAAGTTTATCTGGAACGTTATCTGCAGTACAGAATCATATACCTGGTACTTTTCCTTTTGGTGTTAATGGGTTTGGTGATACCGGTGCTATTACCTATAGTTTAAGCACTTATAATGAATTATGGGGGTGGCCATTAGTATTGAGAAACTCTTTAGTAACTAGCCAGACAGCATTAGATGGTACAAATATACACTATGCTCCTGGATTATCGGGTATACCACAATTTACTAATTTGAGTGCTTTATCTGCAGAAGCTACTCATTTTTACGATTTTTATGAATATACACCTGGCGGTGAAAATACTATACTTAATAATACTGTAGATTGGAGCAATCCTCAAACTGGTGTAATTAATACGAGATATTCTTCTGGAGCAGCTGGAGAGCCTACACATAGTTTAGGCAGTATACCTCTTAACTTTGATACTGGTCTATCAGGCTTAGAAGGAGATAATAAAATATTCGATATTATGATTAGAGACACGTTATTTAGTAGTCTATCTCTATTCGAAGGATAAATATGTTTAATGGACGAAATAATTCAAGGTTATCCTGCGGTTAATTTATCAATAACTAACCCTAATGTTAAGCGCGTCAACGCGTTAGACAGAAACAATCCATTCACTTTTCTTGAATTTGTTAAAAATGTTCCTGAGTTTTATGAACCAGAAGGGCTCCAAAATTATTATAACGAATATATAAGACGTTATAATAGATTAAAAACTACTAAAACAGTTGACGAAAAAGAGATAATCATAGAAAGGTATAGAGAGTTTTTAAGAGATATATCTATAAACTATACTACTAATGCTGAGAAAAAATTTCTTTCTCAAATTGATTTTGGAGATCAATATGACTTACAAATTGCAGTAGCTTTTTATAGTAAAAAAATTAGAAGTATAATATCATACTATCAAGTAAAAAGAGATAAATTACAATTTTCTACTACTAAAGCAAAATTAAAAGGTAGTAATTTTGGTGTAAAGCAAAATGCTTATGAATTAATTATAGATTTTCTAGCAAATAGAGAAACAGGTGAGATAGATTATAATATAAATGATATTAAAAAAAGCTTATCTGTATCTATAACAGAGTACATTGATCAATATACAAAATATTTTAATATAGAACCAGATGATACCATATATGGTAGAAATTATATAGAATATAATCCTGCTGCACCACCGGATAGTAATATATTTTTAACTAATGATGCATTTTTAGTAGAAGAGATTTTTGCTAATACAGATAGCTTCTTACGTGAAATAAAAGAAGTAGATGAAATTTTTGAACATAAAAGAGAGCAAACGGAAAAATTTATTGGTACCGATTATTATTATCTTTCTACTAATAATTTTGGAAGAACAGAATATGGTTTATTATTTGAAGCAGAAGCTCCATATGCTAATTTTTTAAATACAAATCACCCTTCTGTTGCTTCAGTTTTTTCTAATGATATAAAGAGTGTAAGAGATCAAGGATTTTTTAAACCAACCAACTCAAGTATAGTTACTATTGAAAGTGAGCGTTTAGAATTTTTTGGAAGGGACTTTTACCCTGTTAATACTTTATATATATTTCCAGATCCGAATTTATTTACAAATGATGATGACATTTTTACTTTTGTAATTAACACATCGCGCTCTATTAATAATCAAAGTAAGGGTATTGCAGTAAATCAGCCTAATACTGATAAAAACAGTACTTCATTGATGGGGTATAATTCAGAATTACCTATTGATCGAAACATAGATACGGATCTTTCTTTCTTATTCGATCAAGGCTATATATATGATAGTAAAACAGATTTACATGGTAATGTTTTTGGATTACTTAAAGATAATAATTATTATAGAAATAATTTTAAAGAAGAGCCAACACGTGTTGTAAAAAATTTAATATTAAATGGTTATCAGTTTTTTGATACTTTATATGGTGAAGGATCAGCTTTTAATTATAGTACAGTAAATTCTGGATCGACTGCTACATACGATGAAACGTTTAGATCAGGAATTACTACTTTTACACAATTTTTTACAGCTGGTACAGATGCTGAAACTGCATCCGCAAAAGATATTTTCTTCCGCTATTATGGTCCTAACGAACCTCTTATAGAACCTCCTAATTTTTCACAAGTAGACATTGAACAAATCGGTACTATTGAAGCTGAGGTAAAAGAAGGTGCATTTTTTAAGTTTTCGGATGATGAAATTTTAGATGATGCAGTAAGCACCAATTTAAGTGCCTATAGTACTTCAACTGGAGATTTTTATTTTACTGATTTAATTGAAGCAGGTATAGCTGATTATGACAATGGCTCAACGGTTGTAAGAGCACTCTGCGATAGTACACATCCCGCGGCATCAGGAAATATGACACTTAATGTTGTTGCATCTGGTAATAATGGTGTTATCGATATGAACGGGGGACTATTTACTGATGATCTTACTTATGATTATAATCCTCGTGGGTATGAGAGCATAGATTATAATGACGAAACTTTAAGAAAAACTATAGTAACTGATGTACTATCTGCTACTGAAAGCTTTTTTACTAAACAAGAAAATTTTGGAAAAATATATGTAAAAAATATTAACCAAGCTAGCAATTTACCTAATGTAAACGAATTAACTATAGCGCTTCCTTATTTAGATACTAAATTTGTTGGCGGTGGGGAGTATGAGACTACTATAAAAAATGAACTTTCAAGCAAGGTAAAAGAGTTTGATATGCTCTACAATACAATGTTTATTGAGACTAGCTCATTTTTAATTATTGAAAATATTGAATATGATACAGATACTTACGATTTTACTAACACGACAAATACTGTAGTAAATCTTCTTTCTTGTAATACTAATAATTTTGATAAAGTTAGTAATCGATTTAAAGTAGGTGACGATGTATTTTATGCTTTATTGGTACGGGAAGGTGCTGTTAATGAAGATTCCGGGTTTAAGGATATTAGAGTGTATCCGAGAATATTTAAATTTTCTGCAGCTTCTAAAACTACTGAACAAATTTATCCAACTTTAGATAATCCGGTATTGAATGATTATAATTACTTTAATGAATATTCTAATGATATTTTACTACTAGAGTCAGGTAAACCACAACTAACTTATAGTAGTGAAAATGAAATGTTCAATCTTAGCTTTATACTAAAAGATCAAAATAAATCTCCTAGGCTATATTCTTACGTTTTTGAATATACAGATAAAGTCAACTTTATAAAAGGAAACTATTATGTGTCTAATGATATGTCATATACATACAATTTTGTAAAAACAACAGGTTGGGGAACACCATCAAAAGATTTAAGCTTTATAAATTTTGCTTTAAGTTCAGGTGACCCTACATTATCTATAACTTATTCACCTTCAGCTGGAGCTTTAATACTATGAATTCATTTACCTTATCTTTAACATCGGTTAACTCAAGCTCAACTATACCAATGCCGGCAGTTGATCTGTTTGATATGACAGAACTATCTCTAGATCTTTCAGAAGTTTTTTCAAATATATTTCCTAACTACCTAGCTATAGAATGGGGTGATGGTAGTAGTATTGAAAAACCTGATATTACCATATACAGAAATTATAAAACAGAATCAATTTTCCCCGAAATTAAAAGAGGTGCATCTCCAGTGTTTTTTAATAAACCTTATAAGCATATATTTTATCCCTCAGATACTGCACTTAAAAAAGAAATGACCATGAGAGTTAATGTTGGTTATATAGATGGTAATACTACTAAATTCACAATTCCTGTTAATGTTCGTACTGAAGGTTATTTAGATACTATTGAAGATCTAGATCTTCTTAATGTAAGTCTTTTAGATAGTGAAGATAATAATTCTATTTTTACCTATTTAACGAAAAAAGATAACTTTGTAATTCAAAATCATGATGATACAGAAATTGAGTATTCTGATTTACCTGTAACAACTTTATCTTCTTATAATGATACATCTAATCAAAGTATTACTGAAATGCAGTCATATGTTTCAGGTGTAGCTGATCCTGTTGGATCAGCAGCTAAGTTTAAATTTATACAGAATGTAACACAGGCGTCAGCTACCTGGACTACAACATTTTGGGGTTATGCTAATCGATCTAAAATTAATTTTTCCGGTACGTCATATGCAGCAGATGGGTTTACAGATCAAAATAATGTAACTTTAATTTCTCCAAGACATGGAATTAGCGTATCACATGCAACAGCAGCTCATGATCCTGCAGCAGGTGACGTAGTATATTTTTATGATTTTACCACAGGTAATTCAATATCTGCAACTATATCTGCTACATCAGAAATTCCTCATAGAGACTTAACTGTTATTAGTTTTGATAGAGATTTATCTACCGCTACTACCTCAACAGGAGCTGCAGGTAATTTAAAGTTATATAAAGTACCGCGTTTTGATAGTGAAGTACCTACTAGTAAATTTCCTTTAATAAATCAAGGAGGAAATGAATTTTTCGATAACGATTATTACAGTGGGATAGCTACTACAGGTGTTATTAATGAAACGAATACTAGTAGGACTTTCAATGGCGAAATAAACACTTTCATATCTGATAAAGTAGATATATTTTTAAAGCCTCCTGGTTTACCCGATTATAGATTAACTAATGTATCGCCATTGCTTTCATCTGCTAATTTAAGTTTATCAGGTTATGCAACCGGAGATAGCGGCGGTCCATTATTTATACCTTATAATGATGAGCTTATATTGTTGGGTATAATACAAACTAGAGGTGGATCTGGAGGAACTGCTAAAAACTTTGGAAACGCTCAAATACAGGAATTAATTAGTGAAGGTATGGAAGCAGTAGGAAATACATGGGGGTATCAACTTTCAACGGTTCGCTTAAGTTAACGCTGGTATAAATATATACAATGGGAGCATTGGTCAAAGCTAGCTTAAGCGCTTTAAAATCAGAATCTGCAGAAATTTGTCCTGTAGATTTAGAATTAGATCAGTTTCGTAGAACGTATTCTGGAGGATTTAATTTTAATTTTATCACGGCTCTTTCCGGTACCCAAAGCTTTAAAAATTTAAATTTTACAAATTTCTTTCTTACAGATGAATATACTCTCGATAGTGTAACTGAGTTTACCGGTGGGCGCGTGATACCTAAGAAGATTTTTTCTGCTTTAAATTTTTCTGCTGAATCTGAAGGATTTCTAACTTTTAATACTGCAGATGAATCAAATTTCCGTAATACTGGTACAACATATGATGCGCAGTATTACGGGTTTCCAGGTATAACAACAAATGTAGAAGAAGCCAATGATTTTGAAATAGAGCTTATAAATGATTTTCAATGTAGAATTGCTTTTTTAATTAATAATTTTAGATTTTATCTGGTTGTAAGTGATGATGCTGAAGTTGATGAACAAAAAAAGACATTGTTTGTAGGAGAAAACAAAATTAATCTCAACGATGCAGTTCTTGAATATTCTATTGTTAAAGGAGGTCTCGGAACAACTTCAGATTATATGTCTTTCTTTTCTACTAAAGTAAAAGATCCGAGTGATAGTTTTAGCCCTAATCAAAGATATATTTTAGAAAATAATGGACAAACTCTGGTAGCGCAAAATATAACTAATATAGACGATGTAAATGCATTCTTCTTTACAACAAGAGCTATAAAATTAGGAGGTGAAGTTGATTTATCGATACCCTCTCCATATAATACATCATTTGTTACATATAACAAAAACGGATCTAAAGTTGATACTACAAAAAGCAATTTTCATATACCCTCTAATTATCTTTTACATACTTCTTCTAATTCTAAAAAGCCTAAATTTGATTTATTAAACTTAAAAAATATATCTAATAATTTTGATGAATATGTTTCATCCAACAATTTATTGTCTTCAAGTGAAAGTAATCCTATATATGTAAAGGGGCTAAGAAAATATACTAGTATATTTTCAGACATTGATAGTGAAAAAAATGAAACTTTATCTCTTAATTATGTATATAATAATTTTAATATAACTTGTAAAGAAGGATCTACTTTCTTTACTACTCCGTCTTCATTAAATCCATTTACGCAAATAAACATTAATGATACAAAGTTTGTAGACTCAGGGGCATTTAGTTATACGCAGCCTTATTTAGCAGATAGGGTTTATGAATTAGATGATGAAGATGGAGTTAAAAGCGAAGATGCAACTTACTTATGTACTTGGTTATCTGGTGGGGTCGGAAAACGAGGTGTATGGGTAGATAGATATTACTATCCGGACTTAGCTTCTAAAGAAGAAGCTCTTTCATCTAATGATACATATAATATTACATATGAGCAACTTGTTGAAAATCTTATAATGAATAATAGCTCTTTAAAAACTTCAGTAGAGAAGAAATATGCTTTTGATAAAAAGAGTGATTTGGTTTTTCAACCTAACAAAAGATATCGATATGAGAGAATACAAAAGGATGAATTAGAGAGAAGAGCACCTACTAATTTTTGCGAAGGGGCTATTTTAACTGATAGAATTAATAACTACTTTAATGAGATTAATAAAAACGGAGGATTTGCTTTAGGTTTTAACATAAAGAGTGATGCAGGGCAGTTTACTATACGATCTCAAAGAAATGATATAAATGGTGGATTTGAAATTGAAAGATTACGTAATGGTAATTTAAGATTTGCTTTTAACCTATTTGATAATTCTCCTGAACCACCAAGAGTGAGCTCTGTAATAAAAATAATTGAAATGAATCCTTATGTTTCTAATTCAATATTTCTTTCTTTTGATGCTATAAGAGGCACATGTAAATTATATGTAAATTCTGAAGTTGTATTTTCGTTTGATATAAAATCTTATCAAATGCTTAATAAAATGATTCTGTTTGGTGTTATAGAAATAATAACTCCAGGCGGGGTTACTGAAAAAATATTAAAACCTGATTTAGAAGATAATATATTCTTAGACGATATCTATTTAACTCTTGTACCACTAAATGCAGAAGAAGAAATAACAGCAGTATTAACTCAAAACTTAAATAATATACAAGACATTACTATTTCGCTTCCTTGTGGTATGAGAAATTTAACAGATACAATTACAACAGTTAATTCTATAGGTACAAACTTAAAACATAGGAGTAATGTAGTTGATATTAATATTAAAAATTTAAATATTCAGGATGAAAGTATTACCGACGAGGTTAAGACGATGATATTGAATAATATTACATCTGCTCTTCCAGAAACTACTAATATAAATGACGTTAACTTTATTAATTACAAATGATATCATATTTTAAATATACGTCTGGTGAATCCTTTACTCTAAGTGGAAGAGACTATACCGGTCTTTTCAATGTAGTAGATGGAAAAGCCTTTTCAGGCAAATCTTTAACTGAGACTTCTGTGCCTTTACAATCCAAAGGTACATTTATAGGAAATGCTTTTTTAAGTAAAAAGGAATTTGATAGAACTGCTGGACCAATACCAAGATTAAATTCAGTTTTAACAAAACCTCATATATCGCCAAGAGATGTAATCGATCAAGTTTTTCTAGATAAAAATTTAGATATCCTTAACAACAATAATTTAAATTTATATTCTTTAAATATTATCTCTAATCCTCAAATTTTAAATTTTCAATCATCACCTCGCAGTAGCAATAGTTTTATGATTGCTTTAACCAGTCTTGCACAAGCACGGTCAAAAGATGTAAGTTTAATAAATGACAACACCAACGCTGTAAATGCATTGCCTTTCAATACTATTAGACAACAAAATGATGGTATTGTTATAAAATCTTCTGATGTACCAGCAGCACTAATAGGAATAGATAAGCTTGATAACACTAATAGCTCTACTTTAGTAGTAAATAGAGATGAAACTTTTAGATATTTTACTGTAACATCTACTGAAACATTAGTTTTTTCTGGAAGCTTTGTTAAAAATAAGCCTTTTACTTTTATTGATAATGTTACTGATCAAATATCCCCTAATACCACTATTATATACGACAACAATACTGATACTTTATTTAATTTAGGTAAAGATATTGTAATAGATAATACTGGAAATGAAGCTTTAGTAGATAGATTAGTAGGATATGATTTTAGTTTTTACAATACATGTGGGCAATGGAAAATAAAAGATGTATTTACTTTCGAAAATCCAGTAGTAAGAGGAAACTTTAAAATAGGTAACCAACTTAAAGGTGCATTAGTTCGTTTAAGTACTGGGCAAGTTGCTATTGAATTAACTAACAAATATTCTAATGATTTTTTTGGTTATATCAAACCGCCGCCGCCGAGGACCGGTCCTATAAGACAAGAAGATGGGAGCTTCCAAAATGGGATATTATCCCAAGAATATATTGTAGATTTTGATATCAGAGATACAGATGATTCAGTATTAGTTATAACTATAATCGATAGTGGCGATCTCACTGAAGAGGAGCTACAATTTAGTAGGATCGGGCCAAGGTCAACCGCTGCTTTCGGAGCCGGCCCTTATAACTTATATCATGTTGATTCTGATTTAGTTGAAAACTTTATACTGGGTCTTAATCAAGCACCAGTATTAGTTCGCTCTTACATACCACAAGGGTTACATGGTGTTTCGACTAGATCTGGGGTGACTTCGATAAAATATTCTGAGAATGATTCAAATATGTTTGTTTTAAGAGAAGGTGGTTCTATAACTTCTAGATTTATTAGTAATCCAGAATACCCAGCTGGGTTTTTAAGTGTTAACAATTTACAATTATTGCCAAACTCTTATTTTGGTAGTACAGAAGAGCTTTTTAGTAATTCTAGAATCACTTTTAATAGTAACAATTTACCTTCAAATTATTATAATTACATTAACTTTTTAACAGAAGAAAACGGAGGTAAAGTATTTTACCTTCTGCAAAATACTGGAAGAATTTATCTATCACATACTAATACATTAATCTATGATAATATTTTACCCTTAGATTTAGCTAATACGTATGATAGAGAGTTAGGGTGTGAATCGAGTTTAGGAATTTCACTTAATAGTGAAATAGAATCTATTTTAAAAGACGTCTTAAAAATTTATGTTAACTTAGCACTTATAATAACAGGTGAAACTATTGAAAGTGTACCTGTATTAGGTAGATATACTTCATATCCTAATATAGATGTAGATTTCAGAGATTTCGAATTTCATGAAAACGAAGAAATAAATTATAATGTAGTATCTAGAGTATTTGATAGCCTTTATAACCTTCAAAAGAACGTACTAGATAGTATTTTGAATAACTAGAATAAATAAATATATGTCAGCAAGCTTACAGAATGAATTAATAGCAGATCTTTATACTTCTTTGCTTCATTTAAGTGGTGGTGATTTATATAAAGATCCGCAACCAAGAGATATTTATGATGGCTTGGGCAATAAAACTGGTATAGCTTTAAGTGGAACAAAGGTAGTAGTTAATAATGTAGAGCTTCCTGAGCAGCATGTTGATTCAATAGAGGCAACTAATAACGATGTTACTAGTTTAGTAGATATGTTTTTTCCTGTAGGTTCTATTCAAATGACTATAGATAACGTTAACCCAGGAACAAGAATACCAGGTACAGTCTGGGAACTAGCTTCTGAAGGTAGATTTATTGTAGGCGCTGGAGGTCGTAATCCAAGTAACGACTATGCAGAATATACTGCTGAAGATAATGTTGGAGGGTCTGACGGTAGAGACTCGCATGTATCCTTGAATGTAGATCAAATACCAGCTCATACACATGTACCTAATAGTTTTAATGGTCAATTTGGAAATGTACTTTCTTGGACTAGCGCAGAAGAAATACCAGGTGGCGGTCAAGGAGGGGCTATTAATAAACAAATACCGGTAGGACAAACTTCACAATTTTTAGAACCAATTTATGGGTTTCCAGACATTCAACCTATAGCGCAAAAGCTTTCAACAGTAGGAAAAAATCAAGCATTTAGTATATCGCCAATGAGCTATGGAGCTTATATATGGAAAAGAACACAATAAAAAAATAAAATGGCAGACGTAAGCATAGTAAAATTAAAAGTAAGACGTGGTACTAACGAACAACGAAAGTCTATAATTTTAGATCAAGGTGAATTAGGATACACTCTAGACACACGAAGGTTATATATAGGTGACGGTGCTTCTGTAGGCGGACGTGTAGTAGGAAACCAAGCAATTGGTCCTTTTAGTTTAGAATCAAGTTTAAACATTCCAGGAATGGAAATAGGTGACATTGGATATGCTAATAATAAGTTATATATACTTTCAGGTGAAAATTATAACGACACTCTATCCGGATATGCATACATCGGTAATGTACCAGGTACGACTTTAGATTTTGGTGATAATAACACCTTGATAGTTGCAAAAAGTTCGGTTAATTCAAGTGAATTTGCTTCAGAAATATTTGGCGATGGAATTGCAAAAGTTGGTGATACTATAGCTGTTGATAGTAGTACAGTATTTTTTGAAATATCATCTGAAAAATTAAGCATTAAACAAAACACTATAGGGGGAAGAGAGATTTTATCTACAGCTCTTTCTAGTGGTCTTTCAGGTGGTAATGGTGACCCTGTGGTAATTCATGCTGATACTGCTCAGTTTGAATTTGACGCTAATAACCGCTTAAAGCTTAAGTCTACAGGTTCACAAAATGTAATGTTTTCAAGTTTCGAAACAAATTCTATTGGAGCCGGGCTAGAATTAAATACTACTACTAATCAACTAGAAGCTTTATTTAAACAAGTTGATAGTTCTTTAACTCTTTCCAATAGTGGGGTTCTTGCTATAGCAAATGGGTTTAGTACTAATACCGCGGTTGCCTCGGGTAATGAGTTTCCGTTCATAAATGTTTCTAATGGTATTATAAATGGAATGGCAAGCTCTATTTTTGATGTAGTAACTGCTACTGGATTATCAGGTGAAAATTCCGGAAACGATGTCCCGGTAGGAACTATACTTCCACACGCTCGAGCCTTTAATGTTATTCCAGACGGTTATCTATTATGCGATGGTAATATATATTCCTCCGCAATAGGTTCAGACTATAGAGAGCTATATGATGTAATTGGTAACAGGTACGATACGACTGAAGGTCTTCCTTCACCTGGTGGAAATTTTTTCAGAGTTCCAGCATTAACCAGTGGTAATGTTTTACTGTATGGTTCTGACTCAGGTGCGCCAGATCCTACAACCTACTACCTAAGCGGTGCTACAGCAGATAATGGTGCTGCTTCTTTAAGCGCGCAAGGATTCAACTTTATTATTCGCTACACTTCTACTGATGGAAATAATGATTTATTCAATGGAGCTCCAAACCAAGTTAGAAGAGGTTATCAAGGCGCTTACAACCAAAAAGTCTATGATGCATTAGACTCTAATGGTGCTAATGTAACTCTTAGTTCTGCAGGATTTATAAGATTTGCATTATCTGGAACAACTAGAGATTCAAACGAACCGTTTGATAGAATTGCAATTCCAGTATATAACTGGTAAATAAATATATAAGACAATGGGTATAGAAATATTAGAAAACACTTTACTTAAACTCTTAGTTAGAAGAGGTACTAACTTTGATAGGCAACAAATTACTTTAGACAGTGGAGAGCTTGGTTATACTACTGATACTAAGCGATTGTTTATTGGAGATGGTACTACTGAAGGTGGTACGTTAGTAGGTAACAAATATAAAGGTAGAGCTAGTGATGTTACAACATTAGCTCCTGTAGAAATAGGTGATTACGCTTATGATACAGATAATAGTAGTTTATATTTATGTGTATCCGGAAACGGTAACATAATTACTGATTGGCAAAAAGTTGCTACTAATAATTCTGCAGGAAACGCTACAATCGATATAAGCGTTTCAGAGGGTATTACAGTAGGTACTCTTTCTGCAGGTAATTTTTCTGAAGATGCTTTAGGTGAAAGTATTACGTTAGGGAGTAATCGAATTACTTTAAGTAGTACTATTGTAACTGATGGTATCCGTCAAAAATCTACGGATGCAGCAGATTATTTTACAATACCTTCTAAACTTAAAATTAATAAAATTGATTATCAATTTCCCGCAGGTTCACCTCAAAACAGCTCTTTTTTAGAGTCTAATGCAGCTGGTGAACTTAAATGGGGTAACCCAAATATAATTACATCAGGAGTTGCTCCTACAACTGCAGCATTAATACCTACAGGAACAATTGTACCTTATGTTTCTACTGCTGGAAACGAATATTTTCCTAATGGTTGGTTGCCATGTGACGGCAGAGAGGTACTAAATTCTGACTATCCAGATTTATCTGCTGTTATAGCTAATACATATGGAGGAACGGTATCTACATTTAAAGTTCCTGATTTAACACGAAAAGCTTTATATGGTTCTGATGATCCATTTAACAGCACGTTATATCAAGTTACTACAAGTAATGACTCTACTACTGTAACCTCACTACTATCTGCTACCGGTACACTATTTATTATAAAAGCTGTAGGTGGAGTAACGAGTCCAACGCTTACAGTAAGTAAGAATTTATCTGCTTTTGTAAATTCAGAAAACTTTACAGGTGTATCATTTAACCCGCTAAGCGGCGCAATAAAGATTGAACGTGCTACTCCTGGTACTTGTATATTAACAACACCAGGTACTTTTGCAAACGGATTTACTATGCCAAGTGGAATAGAATTTGTTAAGTTCCATGTAACCGGGTCTGGTGCAACAGGAGGCAATAGAGTTGGAGGAGCTGCATCAACTATAACAGGATATATATCTGCTCCTGCTGGTACAGTATTTAACGTTGTTGTTGGAGCTAATCCAACCGGTAATAATACTAATGGTAATCAAAGTCTAATAAGTCAGGACGGTAGTAACCTTGCTGTATCTAATGGAGGTAGAACATCTAGTTGCATACCTTTACACGGTGAAGGTACTATTAACACTGGAAACCAGTATGTTGTAACAGGACATGTATTAACTGGGGGATATGGAGGTATTGTAAATGTAAATGCCTGTGAAAATGCATTAGGAGCTCCATCTTTCTGGGGGTCAGCTCCAGCTCCTGGAGCTGGTGGTGGAGGTGAAAATGGAAATGGACCTCCTACATATTGTGTTGGACCCGGTATGGTTAAGTTTGAGTGGTCATAGTTGATATAATTTAAAATATACATAAATTTGTATATGACCGATGAAGTTATTGTCGAAGGACTAGACTACTATGATTTTGTTATCTTAAAAAATATCTTAAAAGATAATACTACATTTTCTCCCGATCAATCGAAAGAACTTGAGGAAACTAAGGTGCTTTTAGATAAGATAGAAGAAATAATTCAAGTATTTAAAGAATAAATACTTGTATGAAAGCTAGTTATCAGAGAGGCAGTTCGCTATGCGAAGAGTTCTCTGACTTCGTCTTATATGATGATGACTTTGATAGTATACTAGTTAATGTTCATGAAGATTATTTTGGTACTATATTTAGAGAACTAGGAAAACTTGGATATGTTTTAGTTTTTCGAACAAAGTTAGAGTCAACTAATTCTTTGACCTGTACTTTTATAAGAGGTTGAGTAATTAAATATAAATACATGGGCTTTCCTAGTGACATTGTTTTACCTAATTCTTCAAGATATTACACTTTTTTAGAAACTAAAAAGCGTTATAATTCTAATTACGATATTGTATGGTCTTTTCAATACAAATTACCAAGACTTACTAGTAACTTAGAAGATAATATATTATCTGGAGCTAATATTCCGGATAATTATCAGTTAGGCTTTTCTACTTTTTTATCTACTTTATCATCTCCAATTTCATCTCTACCTGGTCAATATATAGGTGATCAAGATCCAGCTTTAATTTTATCTGGTGGCGTAATTACATCTGAAAGCAATGCTAACCTTCTTACAGAAGGTGGTGTTGACTTAACCACTGATGTTAACGAATTGAGTGGTTTATTACTAAAAGTAGCTTTTGATTCTTCAGGTTTTTATGCTCTATCTGGTAGAGCTGGGCGTAGTGGAGTTGGACTAACACACGTTAATAAACAATCACTAATATTACGTGATTTAAATCATAATGTAATTTACAACCATAGCCTTTCATCTATATCTACTGCCTTTAGTACTTTATCAACAGACACATTTAGAACTCTAAGATTTAGATATATTAACTTAGGTCAAAAACTGCTAATCGATTTTCACGAGTCTGATACAACAGAATTTACTCCTCTTACTACTATCAATTTAGGATTTAGATTACAAGATTATAGTAATCTTGATGATCTGTTTTGTGGTTTTGCTTTTACTACTCCTATTTCTACTACAAATGCTAATTTAAGTGCAAAAGAATTTTATCTGAAAAATTTTCATATTGAAGGATATGAAGGTTCTACTGTGCTAACCGAAACTATTACTAGTGCAGAGATTCCTACAAACCCTGTATCTGCAGTAAGTACTGTAAGTAACATAACTGCTAGAAGCGTGTAAAATGAGCGAAACAGGAACAGACATTAGCAATTCATCATGTGGGAGTGGGTATGAAATAGAATATACTTTCGATTGTGCTGCTAATTCTATAACTATAACTAAATTAAGTGGCAATGGCCCGCTATATAGAATTTATAAACATGATCAAGTTTCCCCGCATGATGAATTTGTATGGCATGAGGAAAAACCTCATGGTAGTCATGAAAATATATTTCCTTATATTGTATCCGGTGTACAAGTTGTTGAATCTGATGAAAATGGTAATCCAAAAAAATACCTATATCTTTTAATTGAAAGTTGTGGTTGCTGCAAAGAAATAATCATAGACTGTGTTGATGTGGGTACAACACCACCACCGACTACTACAACTACTACCACTACTACAACAAGTACTACTCCAGCTCCATCTACACCTCCTCCTACTACACCGCCACCAACTACAACAAGTACTACTACCCCTTGTTGTCCTCCTAGCGGTGAGTGGTATTGGAAAAATAATTCACCGCCAAGTACTTCTGTAACTTCTTCTACAGATGATAGTAGTGAAACTCATTCAAGTGTTGATACGATGTCAAATAACGTCACATTAAATGCTGATGCCGGCGTGGTTTACTTAGGAGCTGGAAATTATGATATCGATTTAGTCGACTATGATTCTGAAACAGATCCTACACGTTACATAGTTTCTGCTAATGGTGCTTTAAATTCTTATTATCTTAACGGCGATTTGGATAGTGTAGCGGTAGATTCTACTGAACCATGGAATATATTAGTTCAACGTCTTAACGTTTATACAGAAGAACCTGTTGTACCTCTTGGTCCTATTAACGTTGGAAGTACTTCTAGTTACAACCCTATAGCGTCACTTACTGATAGAAGTACACAAGAAATTCAAGCATTGGTAGGGGGGTTAGAACCAGGACCAAATACTAAAAATATATATACAAATTATAATAATAGAAATATAGGTAGATTTACAAGGAATGATGAATTTTGGGGTAAAGATTTAAAAGGTATAACAGGTATAAGTCCATATTTGAAGCGTGAGCCTGGATCCGCTCTTCCTACTCAACGGTGGTTAAGACATCATGGAGTAGCTATTACTCCTAGACATATACTAATATCAAAACATGTAGGGTTTCATGATTTAACTCCTGGTAATAAAATAGGATTTATAGATAGAGATAATAATTCTGTTGAGCGTACTATGTTAGGTAACGTTTCTGGTATATCACCCATTGAAGGCGACTTTAACATAAGTGTGCTTGATGAAGACTTGCCAAGTAATGTAGAAATATTAAGGGTAATGCCAACAGATATTTTAAGTCAAATACCTAACTCAGATTTAATTAGAGCACGGGGTGGTGCTACAATTAGAGATGGGCAAATTTTATCAGAAGGGCAAGAATTAGAAAATACATATCAGGTAAATTTAAATGGTTTATTATGGGGAACTAATCAAGAAGAAGAAGGTATTTTGTTTAGAGGTGCTTTTGCAAAAATAAACGATTCAGATTCAAATACATTTGATAATAGCATTTATTATTATAATAAAAATTTAGGTGGTTTAGCATCTGATGAGTGGGGAGGTGATATAAAAATGGGTGATTCTAGTAGCCCTGCTTTCTTTATAGTAAACAATGAAGCAATACTAGCAGGAATTACTTCAACTGATTTAGTAGCAGCTGGTTTTACTGGGGGTACTAATTCAATAGAAACTCTTAACTCTCTTATAGATCGGGTTGATAATGAAGTTTTAGGTTTTTCAACAGGTTATACAGTAAATCCACTAAGTAATTCAGAATTTATATTCAACCCTGAAACAGAAACTGAAACAGATATTTCAACTCTGCCACCAGTTATTACTGTTACAGAAACTACTACTCCTATTGTTTTAACACCAACGATTGTTGATGGTCTAGAAACTACAACAGTATCGCCAGTAATTACTACTGACGCACCAACTACTCTACCGCCTACAACAACACCAAAAATTACTACTACTAAAGCCCCACCAACAACGCCTAGTGTTCCTGAAACTACTTTATTTCCTCCAGCGCCACCGGTAACTACTTTTAAACCTACTGTTACTCTAGGAACTACTCAAGTACCGGAAACCGTAACCCCGGCTCCAACTACTGCAGTACCTACTACTGTACCTCTCTTTGATGGACCGCTACCTACTTTACCACCTGTAACTACTACACCAGCGCCTCCACCACCTAAACCAGGGGTTACTACTACACCATTTCCTCTAGCTCCTCCGGTGACTACGCCCGATCCAACTACTCAAGTAGAAACGGCTACAACTACTAGTACTACTACTTTACCTCCAGTAACTACTGATACTGAAACTAATACGTCTACACCAGATCCGGAGCCCAGTCAAACAACAATGAGGGTATCGCCTTTTGTAGATTTAGGATCTGCTTTATCACAAAGTTCGGATAAATCCTCTAATAATCCTAATAATCCATATCCTACCAAAAAGTCATTTGTTCCACACTATATGTATGATAGTTTAGGTAGACTATTTTGGGCTGATACTTTTGAAAAGCATCAATTATTTAATGAGCTCGGTTTTACCCATGAATTTGAAACATTAAGTAAACAAGTATCAGATAAAACTAATACTAGCACTAAAAGTGGGGAGCAAACAAATAGACCGAGTAGTGGTCAAAATACTTCGCCTCCATCATCTCCTTCTGGTGGGTCATCATATTATTCTTCATATAATAATTTAGAAAGTCAACAAGAGATAGAAGGAATTTGGAGTAATCCATTAAATCAGATACAACCGGTTAAAAATGCTTATTTACAGCAAGTAGATGGTAGAACATGGCTGTTACAAATTCCAAATACTGCTGGAAGTAGATCTAATCGTGGTGTAGAAGGTGCAGCCGGAATACCTCATAATACTTCAGCTGTAAAAATTCAAGCTGTTGGTGTCGGTGGTAGAGTTGGTGATGCACCAACTGTGCAAAGAGTAAATTTTGAATTACCTATCGAAGTTGATTTTGCTCCTTTATTTGAAGGCTCCCCAGAGCCTATTACTATAGAGCGTAATGCAAATGGTGAAATTATATCAATCGATTTATCAGAATCTTTTGAAGGAGTTACCGCTGAAATAATAGAAAAGAATGGCGTACAAGGTGTAAGGTTGATTGAGACTCCAGACAAGCACGGCACCGTCATAAACGAACCAGTAGAAATTTCTCTAGAAAATTTCGAAGAAGGAATAAAATCAACTCTTTCTGAACAACCTGCAGTTCCTAGTGATAGTAACGAAGGACCTCCACCTGCAGTTCCTAGTGATAGTAACGAAGGACAAAATTTTGAGCAACCTTCAGATAATACTCCAACAGGCGGGGGTAATATTCCAGATCCTCTTCTTCAAGAAGGGGTACAGATTGTAGAAGATGAAAA
>TARA_R100000697_G_scaffold29997_1_pt1 | contig 38148 bp, 55 predicted proteins | sample TARA_R100000697 | Tara Oceans TARA_R100000697 (sample SAMEA2622788) | marine metagenome | biome: marine biome (ENVO:00000447); feature: surface water layer (ENVO:00002042); material: "saline water (ENVO:00002010), including plankton (ENVO:xxxxxxxx)" | depth 5 m
TTCTTCAAATACATTTAAACGACTTTCATAGCCAGATAAATCTGGTGGCTCATAAGATTTTATAACTTCTTTCATATCCATGTAATCTTTATACACTTCAAATGCACCATAAGCACCACCTACTAATGTTGATAATGCTATTAATATACCTACTAATTTCCCACCTCTAAATTTAATACCAGCAAATTCTAATTCATTACTCATATTTCATTCCCCCAACAATCCCAACCGTCTGTTTTTTGTCTAGCAAAAAGTTCTATGCGTGGTAAATCACCGCATAAATCTACAATTCTATTTCTTACACAATCTGGTTTTTTTGAATGACTTTCTATAGGGGTGTCTACTACAGAACGAATAGACGCATTAATTCTTTTAGGCTTACCTTTAGTCGCAAGTAAACACAATTCTGAATTAGCCCTTGTCCAATTACCCATACCCATAAACCAAGTATCCGTTTTTTTATTTTTTTTTACCCAATTAAAAGCACAAGTTTTATATTCAAAACCCCATTCTTCCATTAGCTTAAAACATTCGTTTAGTTTAGGCATAGTAACCCATAAAAATAATATACATTCTTTATTAGCAATATCTTTTACTGGTAAAGAGTTTAACCATTCATTTGATTGTGTTGGGTATTTACAGATAGCACCCCTATTACCAGCCAATGCTTTATCTCTATATGACCACGGAGGGTCTGCATAGATAATGTTATATTTTTTGTTTGGTAAAGGTATCTCACTCATATTGTGCTCCAATCATTTGCTCAAACACTAAACTATCTCTGACTCCATAGTATGCACCTAATTGGTCTTGTAATATAGTATTTGCATATATTTCTTTTGATTCATACCACGTTGGTTGCACTTGTGTTGGCACTTGTTGGTATGTTGTAATGTCAGCACCTAAAGCATTAACCAATGCTAATGTTGTTAATTGTGCTACTGCATCATATTGACTATCAAAACTTTGCATAATCTCTTTAGCTTTTTCTTGTTTAGCTTCTTGTTTTTTAGTGGGTTTATCTTCTGCTTTAGCTTCTTTTACTTCTTCCTCTTGTTTAGGTTCTTCTTTTACTTCCTCTTTTATTTCTTCTGGTTCTTCTTTAGGCTCATTCTCAGCTACTTCTTTTTCTTGAGGTTCTGGCTCTGGTTGTTCCTCTACTACTTCCTTTGGTTCTTCTTTAGTTTCTTCTACTGGCTCGTCATTAGACGCTGTTTCTGTGGTAGGGTTACTATCCTCAACCTCCTCTACTGGCTCTGTAGGAGCTTCTGAGGGCGTTTCTATATCCTCATTTACTGGTTCTTCAGGTGTATTTGCCACTATTTCTGGTTCTGGCTGTGATTCTACCTCTATTGGCTCTGGTTCTTGTTGAGCTATTTCTGGCATTTCTATTGGGTCATTATTTGTTTCTGTTGCCATAGGTTCTATGGGTTCAGATATTTCTGGTAAATTCATAACTTCTGCTATTTCTTCTGTAACTGCTTCCATAGTTATAACTGGTTCAAAAGAAACAGTAGTATCTTCAAATGTTGTCTCTATAGGCATAGTTTCTTCAATAGGTACTATCTCTACCATTGGTTCACCTAAATTCATTGTCATATCTGGTAAATCTGGCATTTCAATAACTTCTACTAAATCTTGCACTTCTTCTACTGGTGTTGAGGTATCTTCTAAAGTATCTATAGGATTATATGTATTCATAATATCTAAAGTTGTTGTTGTATCTTGTTCTTGTTGTGCTATTTGCATCCAAGTTTCTACTGTTGTTGTGATATGATTATAAACAACATTATATTGAAACTCGTCCCAGAAATATTCTCCATAACCGCCAATTTCTATATAAACTTTATCTAACTCATTAGCAAAATCATGACTACCAGTAACTGTATTTACCCAATTCGTATTATTATTATAGTTATAAGGATTTTGTGTAAAAGTTGTTTTATCTATCGTTACCAATCCTGTTTCCCATTGTAATACATTATCATTATATCCTTTAGTTTGAACATAAGCAGTTTGTCCAGAATTTTGATACATGCTATTTGGAAAAGCAAAAAGAAATTCATAATTAACTTCTCCGCCTTCTTCAATACCAAAAGAATTAAGATCAACATATTGTCGCCAAGTTGTTAAACTGTTTGTTCTAGCATGACCGCAAGCTGAAGTACGACCATCTGTACCAGTTGCAGGAAAACCACTTAATGCATCAGTACATGATGTATGTGAATAAACAGATCCAGCCCCACCCCAATCTATATCAGCATCACCCTCGTATCTACTCTGTACGACACCTGTATCGCCATCTAATACATCACCAGTATCTTTATGTTCAATCGTTACAGTTGTTTCTGTAATTTCTTCTACATCGCCTTGTTGTTCTATTTCTGTAGTTGTTGTTGAACCTTCATCTAATAATTGTGCATTAGAGTAGTAACAATAAGAAAAGTACACTAAAAATGCCAAAAGCAGTCGTGTCATCGCTTAAAAACTCCTCCTCTTTTACATCATTTACTTTTAACCATTCATCATAATCTGGTCTTTTTTCTGGATTATTGGCCCATTCTTGAGCCGCTTCTAATCCTATTTTTCCCATATATGGACAAGGTGTACCTGCCATTTCCATCGCCTGAAAAATTCTAGCGTCTTGACATAACATGGCAACTGCACCTACTTTCATACCCATACGAAATAATGCTCGACTTAATTTTAATCGTTCACAGTTTAAATCTCTTATGGCAGTGCCACCTGCTAAACCCAATATTTGAGTTTGTATGGCGGCACTTGCCGCAAAACTACAGACATCTTGATTATTAATAACTACTGAAGGGGCACTTGCAGTAGAAGGTGTTCGATCAACTGTTGTAGTTCCGCTAACTGTACTGCTTGTGGAGCTAACAGTATTTGTTTGAGCCATAGATTGCCAAGTAAAAAACAAACAAAATATGACTAAAATCCATTTCATAATTACCTACGATATTGCTTTACGTCTTTATCGTCTGTCCAACGATTTACTCTCGCCACAACATCTACTGTGCCATCTTCTTTATATGTATCAGTATGCAAAGCAATAAAAGCATCTAAATCACTAGCACCATCAATAGCATCACATATTGCTTTATGATCAGTACGAATTGCCGCCATATAGGTAACCACATCTGAAGGGATTGCCGTATCAGCAGTAACTTTACGTTGTATTAACCAGTCAAAATCTTTAAGAAATCCATTAGCTTGTGTAGTTGCTTTTTCTTTTGCTACAGTTTTTAATCCATAATTTATTACTTGATTGCCGTTTGCATCTTTTATTTTGTTACCATCTTCATCTACTGCATCTTCATCAGCTAATTTTCTATCGGCTGCTTTTTCTCCAATAGTTCTTACAACACTATTTTTATCACCTGCTATAGCAAATGCTTCATCTTTTTCTATGTAATAAGCACTATTAAGAGATGTACCACTTGTTGTTACTGGTACTATACCTACAGCTTTTAACTCGGCTGTTGTCCATGCTTGAAAAATTTGGCGAGGATGTTTTACTCCGTTAATCGTCAAAGACTTGGGAGATGACAAAATTTCCTCTATGGTATCTCTTGCATCATTTAGTTTAGCCCACATTGTTTTTCTCCTTTACTTTGCTGTAGAGTATTTTGCTGGGTTATGTGCTATGGCTAAATACACATAACCATCTGAATCAGAACCATTGACGTTACTGTTTGTAGTTCTGAATTTAAAACCATTACTTAAAAAATCCACACTTCTATTAGAATTATCTGTTTCAGCAGCTGAACTGTGTGTAGCTAAAGTTCTTGTAGCTGGATTATATGTACTTCTAGCATTATCATAGATTTGTGGATCATCTCCAGAATTTACAGCACGCAAAAATAACCAAGCAACATCAAATCCAGTATGAACGTAAGAACCGTTTTCATCAGCATTTCCCACATATGATCCTGCTTTAATCCAATCACAATTTGCAAAACAATAAGCTACATAATTTTCACTTTTTCCTGATTCACTTGCATCACCTATAGAAAAAACTGTGTTTGTAGGGTGTGAACCTCCCCAAACACCAGATGCACCTGTATCTTCTGCGGAATTACTATTTAATTTGAACATATTTAAACCCCTATCTTTATGATAAACTCCCCAATCACGACTACTTCTTGATCGTACTATTATCATATATGGAGCAGTATTTAATCCATGTCCTACAGTTCTTGTTGCTGATTCACCTGTATATGTTACAATAGAAAAACAACCAGAAGGATCAACTTGTACTGTAGAAGTTATAGAGCCATTACTATTACTAGAGGTTGTTCCACCATTTGCTCTCCAAGCAAAATTTACATGTAAACCACCATCATTAGTATCATTAGTATATAAATTACTACTTGCACCTAAAGTAAAACCATCAGTACCTACAGCAGATATATCTTGTCCACTTGTTTGATCTGTTTCTGCTCCATTTGTATTAGCAAATAATCTTTTACCGCCAGTAGATGATATGCCTCTTGATGTATCATATAGTCTATGAGAAAAAGCACTACCTCTACTTTTAAACCATAACCAATCTGGTTGAAATCCTAATCCTGTAATAGCACGACTAGTAGTACCATCACCTGTCCATATAGTAGCACCAAACAATTTTTGTGGATAATTGTCATCAGTTTCAGATGGATTTATTGCATTAGCTAATGGTAAATTGCCAGCACATAATGCTAAAAATCCTGCTGGTACGTCATATTTGAAATTGCCATAACCTGTGTCATCTGCATTTCCACCTGCGGTCAAATTTCCACAAAAAGTACCCTCACTACCTGTGTTCATTACTATTTCTGTATCAGGATTAGCCCAAGCAAGAGTAAAAGGAAATTTATGATCTGGATAATCTGAAGCAGTCCATGTTACACCAGCATTTGCACCAGTAGCAGGATTTCCTGTTCCAGAACCTACATCTCCCCACACACCATTGATACCCCACCAACCTTTACCTGCATCCATATCTATAGCACACATTATAACATCACCAGTAGCAGGCGCACCTTGATTAGTAAATGAAGAATGATTTGGATTTGTAGGATTTGTATCTGTGCTTCCAAATGGAGTAAGATAAACAGTAGAGCCAGTAAAATATCCCATGTGGCAGAAATTAGCTACATTAGTACCATTACTACCATCAAAAGCTCCTAACTGACTTCCATAATGCCAACCTACAGCAAATGAAGGATAACCATCATCTACAATATACCATTCTATATACCATTTACCAGTTTTAACACCCATAGTTCCTATAGTTTGATGATACTTATCATTAGTTTCTGATTCTGCAAGAAGATTACCTTCTCTTAAAGTCATTAATTTTTGTGCGCCACCTTGTGGAACTAAAGGATTATAAGTACAATAATTACCACCATTAGAATCATCGTTAAAGGTAGGAGTATCAGTTAATTGGTCATGTGATGCAAAATTTGCTACAGTAAAATCATTATCGTTACCTGAAAAATCTTCGCCAAGATTACTACTATTTGTAAACTTTAACCAATATCCATTATTTCCAAATGTTAAAGATGAAGGATCTTTAGGAATCCACACACCATTTTTATATTCACCTAGCTCAGAATAATAAGATTGTCCATCAAAAAACATACAATCAGCTAGTGATAAATCAGCACCTTCAGTACCATGACCTTTTCCAGATAATCCACCCCATGCTTGTACTAATCCATCTGCATTTAAATAAGAAAATGATTCATCTTGTGCAGTATTAGTAATCATAGCTTGATTTCGCCAATCTGGTGAAGGTGAAGTTCCAAGTTGTCTACCATTTACATAAACACGAATTCTGTCAAATTGTGTTGATTGGCTAGTGTCTATACGAAGAATTACATGATACCAACTTGCAGGATCACGATATTTTTCTTCACTTAAAAGATAACCAACACCTTGATTTCCTCCAGTATTTTCCATAGTTAATGTAGCATTATAAGCAATGTAAAAATAATTACCCCCACCAGTACCAGTTGTAAAAACATTATTTGCTCCTGCATCTGTAGAATCTGGCGTATGTCTTTTAACCCAAAAACTCATAGTCATCTTTGTTGTGCTTGTAGGTGTTCCTGCTGTAAATTTTAAAGTTGAATTTCCAGAAGCACTACCTCGTATAGAGTTTGCTATTTGGTAATCATAGAAACCAGTATCAGCTGGAGCAGATATAGCATTGCTATTTTGTAATAAACTCATTATGCATATACCACACTATTTGTTAAATAAGCATTTGTTCCATCTGAAAGATAGCTAACAAGATACGTTCCAGCTGTACTTAAAGTTGCAGCAGTTGTTGCAGAACCTTTAGTGTTTGCATGTAAACTTACAGTATGACCACCACTATTAATTAATAATATGTACCCAGATTGACCATCTGCATGATTAGTAAATGTTAATGTAAAATTACCAGACGGAGTACATTTAAAATTATTAGTTGCGTTCATGTCAAACGAGCCGTCATTATCTACTGTTAAAGCGTTACGTTGTGGCGCAGTATAGGCGTTTGTTTCATCTTTAGCTACAATGTCAGCATTATAAGCTTGAACATTTGTGCCTATTGCTAAACCAAGAGTTGTTCTTTGTGCTGAAGCATCTGCATCATCTAACAATGCTCTACCTGCCGCAGTACAAGTTATTTCTTCTATAGTACCAGCACCACTTGAACTACGACCTAGTATTTTGTCGGTAGCACTTACATTTACTATTTCTGCTAAAGCCACACCTTGGTCTTTAATTGTTACAGCGCCACTTGATACAGAGAAATTATCAGAATGGAAACTTGCAATACCTTTATTACTTGTAGAAGCATCTTCACCAGATATAGTAACTTTATCAGTAGCACCTACAACAGTATCTATTCCTTCTCCACCTTCAATATCTAATGTGTTACCGTTTCCTATAGTTTGATTAGTTCCGCTATCAGCAGTAAGCGTAAAATCAGACATAGTTCCATCACCATCAGCTCCTGCTGGCCCTTGAATTCCTTGAATTCCTTGAATTCCTTGACTTCCAGTTGCACCTATAATATTTACTTGTTTTACCCAACGAGTGTTTGATGTTTGATATTTAGCAATATCACCTTTTGCCGCACTTGATAAAGAAGAACTTCCATCTGTATCATACCAAGTTAATCCTGAACCTACAGCCGCAGTAAATAAAAAGAAATCGCCATCAGATGGAGAACCTGGAAAAGAATTTCCTGTAGACCATATAGCAGTACCAGGTATTCCAAAATTTAAACTTGCCGCCGCAGAACTGCCAGCATTTGCAACAGTTGGAGTTGCACCAGGTGATAATTCAGTTACAGAATTAACAGCTATTGTTGCCGCATTACCAGTAGCACCTGTTGCTCCAGTAGCACCTGTAGGCACTCCAAATGCAAATGTCATTGCACCAGTTGTTGTATTATAAGATGCACTAGCAGTTGCACTACCACCAGCACTTACAGTTGAAACTGTTGCAGAAGCACTTGCTGGATATACAATAGCAGACAATGTATTACCAGAACTATCAAAAACTAAACCTTTATTTGCTCTAGTAGATGCATTAGGTAATAACATAGTAACGTCTGTATCAGATTCAGCCAATCTAATTGATCTGTCGTATTTAGTATTATTTTCTTGTGCAATAGCAAATGCTTTATCTAAATCTGTATTTAAACTACCTATATTAAATGAACCTGATGTTGGAAAATCAGTTGCTCTTTCTATTACAATATCTCTATATATTGTAACTGTTGATGATACTACTGACGCACCTAAAGTAACGCTACCACCAGTAAAACCTTCATCATCTGCGGCTGTTCCTGAAACTGTAAATTGTGTAGAATTAGGAGAACTTGCTACTCTAGAATATGTTGTATCTACTCCACTACTGTTTGTTACAACTACTTTAATGTCATCTAAAGAGAAGAATGGAAAATCAATAGTAAAAGCACCTGCGGAGCCTCCACTATTAGTTGTATATCTTACTCTTGCATCATTATCTGCTATTGTTAAATTTGCCATATCATTTCCTTCATTAATATTTAAACTATGAGCTTAAGCGTAGGCAATTCACATCATGGTCTATATGTGTTTCTTACAAAATCTTGATTATACATAGCATCCATTAATGGATCAGCATAAGGCAATGTATTACCAGGTGTTAATGTTCTTAATGCCCTACGAGTATTGTAATTATAATCACCTGTTAAAGCTGATTTTCCTACTGTTAAAGCATTTATAATTTGTGTAGCACTTGGCCCTCCAATAGCACCTATTTTTGATGCTAATGTTGAATAATTAGGAGTAGCTACTCCCAATGCAGGACGTAATCCTATATTATAATCAGTAACTTTTTCTGCTATATTATTTATATCCATAAACCAACCCATAACTCCTGATCGTTCAATTCCTGCATATAATAAAGAATCAAAATCTGTTAATGCTTTTTGTCCATATTGTTTTCTTTTAATTTGTTCTACTAACATACCTAAAGAAATCATAGCTCCTACACCAATAACAAAAGCTGAATCTTTTTCTTGTAATCCTCTTGTTAAAACTCTTTGTGTAAAAGATTGTGAAAAAGATTTATATTGAGCAATCATGCTTCCCCATTCCGTAGATGTTAATAAAGCTCTATCTCCTGATCCTGGTGTAACGATTGTACGAGAAACATCTTCTGTTAAAGCTACTCTAAAATGTGTAACAGCTCTTGGATCGTTCCATTTATCTGTATTAGGTAATAAAAATCCATTTTTATTTTCACCATGTTTATTAACATTATTACCAATTCTTTTAAGCATGTCAGGATCTATTCCTACATTAGCTAATCTTTGTTTATCAAGTTGGGATAATTTTCCAGTTTTTACATATTTTTTTGCTATACTAGATATTTTATTAGATACCATTAATCCAGTTGTTTCTTTCATAATAGTATTCCACATATTTAAACCATTCATAAACATAAAAACATTAGTAGAATTATGTAATGATTTTTCAAATGCAAAACGGTTTCCAAATATATCTCCTACATCTGCTAAAGCTAAAGAACGAGAATTTAATGCCATTTCTAATGCTTCTCCAGCATTATGTAATTCACTTCTATTCATTTTTCTTATTATTTCAGAATTCATTCCCCATAAACCACGCATAGCTTGAAAACTATCTTTAAACCCATGATGCATTATCATTATTCCTATATCTGGAATACTAGAAATTGCCGCACCACCCATTAAAGTAATTACACTAAAACTTTTTAAACCACGAATAGCTCTTGATGTTAATCTATGCGGATCTTTAGGAGCTCCATAAGTACCTCTTGTTCTATCTCTTATTCCTCTAATATCTCTTAAATCGTTTTTTAATTGTTGATTTAATTTTTTAATATTTTTGTCATATGTTAATTTAGTTATTTCCCCATTTTTATAATTTTTATTTAATTTATCTAATGCTGTTTTATGAAAAGCTTTAACTTCATTAAGTTGTTCTTTCATAGTTATATCACCAAATTTTCTAGTAAATAAAATATCCATTCCCATTTGTTTATTATAATGCCTAGTTAAAAGCTCTATATCATTTTCTAACCAACGAGCAATAACTTCGTCTGGAATATCTAATGTTCTTTGATGTGCAGAACCAGCTTCTTTTAAAGCATCAAGAGTATCATCTATTTCTTGATAAGGACGTATTCTTAATGCGGCATCAAAATCATCAGTAGCTTGTTTTAAAGCTTGAGCTGGTTTAATACCTTGTCCAATATAATAATCTGTAACAGCTCTAATCCATTGAGATCGTTCTTTTAACATTAATTCTTGATTATGTATTCTTGGTACATAAAATTTGCTTTTATTAGTAAAAGGCCCATGTTTTTCAATTCTTTGAATTTCTTTTTGTAATCTTGCTATTTCTGCTAAATCTTTTTTTGTTTGTTTTTTAGAATCTTTTCCTTTTAATTTATTTAAATTAATTTTTAAATTTCTTGTAAATAATTCTACTTCTTGAGCTTCTTTAGCCATTTGATTATAAAATTTTCTATATTCTTTTGCGGCGTTTTGAATATAAGGATTAGGATGAACATCTCCATTACGCATAGCTTTAGTAATTTCTTGTCTAAAATTACTATGTGACATAATATCTTGTGCACCTTTATGTCTTTTAATCCAAACTTGAGCTAATGGAACCATATTATTAACCATATCTCCTTTAGCTATGCCACCAGCATATGTAATATATTCATCATGGACTTTATTCATTAATTTTACTAAATTTGATAAATACGTTGTTCTAAATTCTACTTCTACACTATGAGAACTTGCCGCACCTCTTAAGTTCTTTTTTTGAATAATTCCACCTATAGATGTAATTTGATTAACTAATCTTCTTGAAGCAACATTTGTACTATTTAATAATCGTATTACTGGATTCCATCCTAATTTTTCTAATCCTAATGCTTCTACTGCTCCTTCTTCTTCTAATTCTCTAGCAAAATTTTGTCTGCCATCTTTACCATTTTTATAAACATTTCCATGATTATAATGAGGATTATATGCAGATCCAGCACTAGGATTTACATTTTCTTCTCCTAAATATTTTGTTTCTCTATTAAAATTACCTTTAGCATTTTTTCTTAATCCACTAAATATTCCTGAAGCTCCACCAATAACAGCTAAAGATGTTAAAAAATGTTGACCAGTAAATACTTCTGATTGTTCTGCTCTAATATATTCTGTTGGTATTGTTGCCGCAATTCCATAACTAGATGCTTTTCCAAATCTTGTTAAAAAGTTAGCTCCTCTAACAGCATTAACAACACCAGTAGTTAACCAAAAACCTGGATCTCCTACTGTAAAACCCATAACACTTCCTAAAGTTCCCATAAATCCAGAAGATGCTATTAATCTTGCTCTATCTAATTCTTCTTCATATTTATTAATAATATAATCAGTTTCTCTTTGAGATCCACTACGATAAATGATTTTTAAATAATCAGGTCTGTTTTTTAATCGAGGATCACTAAAAGGATCATATGTAGGATTATGTATAAACTCTGGTTCATCACTTGCTATATAATTATAAATATCATCAACAGTACTTCCTTCCATAAAACCAGAAGAAAAAGCATCATAAGCTGTAAAATCTTTTGTAAATGGTTTAATTTCAGTATCTTTAGAATGATAAAAATTATTATCAAATCCTTCAAATTGATTAACTGGTTTTCCAAGTATAAATGCACTATAATCTGCCATTATTGAGCTCTTAAAAGATTAGGTTGTGATAAACCTAAATTATTTATACGATCAGCACTTAATCCATTAGCCCCAGCTTCTAAAAAACTACCAACTGTATTATTTAACCATTCTCTTTGTTTTAATTTATTATCTTTATTTCTTTGTTGTTTTAACATATTTTTAAAATTTAATTCAGTTTGTCCACCATCAAAAAATTTACCAAAAGCATCAGGAATTAAAAGTCTAAAACGTTGAACATCTCTATGAGTTTTTAATTTTCTTTTTCCTCCTAAACTATCTAATCCTTCATTTTTAATTTTATTCCAAATTTCTTGAACTCCACTTATTGATTCATCTCCTTTGCTTTCTTTATAAGCTAATTCTTCTGCGGCATAAATACTGCTATTTGTATAAGTATAATCATAATAAACAGGAGATTTAGTTCCATCTTCATTATCAGACATTAATTGAATTTTTCTATTATATTCATCATAATAATAAATTGCATATAAATTTTCACCTGTATTTGGATCTTTTCTTGCATATTGAACAGTAAAATCTACGTCTAACCATGATGTAGCGTGTCTTTCATCATCTATTTGCCTTCCTATTATATTTTCTCTTTCTGCTGGTATTCTTTCAGGTAAAGGAATTTTAGCTAAAGATAATTTCATTCCAATATCAGCAGAAGCTACTTCATTTGTTAAACTAAAAGAAGTATGATTCCATCCTCCTAAACTTTCTGCATCTGCTAATAAACTATGTTTTGACCAAGTTAAATAAGGTTTATCATCAAAATCTCCTCCAGCCGCAATTTCTACATTAGGATGCCAAAAATCTAATTCTAAAGCTATTTGATTTTCTATAACATCATCCATTATATTAGGATCATTTTGATAAAGTGAAGGATTTAAAGAATAAACTATTTTTGCTCGTGATATAACATTATCATAAAATTGTGGTGGTAAAGCATGTAAAACTTCATCCCAATCATATCCTGTAGCATCTTTAAATTTATTCATCATTACTGAGTTTGGTCTATATCTATGATCGTTCCATGGAGCCATTATTCTTGCATCTAAAAATCCTGAATTTGCATAAGATCTTTCTTCAAAAATATTTTGAATATGTTGTCTTAAAGACACATCATCTTTAACATCTGTATCATTACCTATTCCCCAAACTCTACCTGCTATACTTTTGTAAAAATTAGTATTTAATCTTTGTGTATTTTCAACAGTTGAATTTGCTGTTGCAAATTTTCTTGCTTCATCAATTCCTAATTGTGCTTTTCTAGCTTGATGATAAGCTTGTAAATAATCTACAGGAACACCCGCTTTTTTTAATCTTCTAATAACATCTATAGAAATATTATCTGGATTAGCAAAAATTCTATTTAAATAAGGCATAGTATTTTCTAATGCTTCTGGATCAAAACTTAAAGCTCCTTTTAAATAACTTGTATATACTCCACTAGTTGATCTATGTGTTCTAATTTGATTTGCTTGCATTAAAACTTGATCTGGGCTTAAATATGCTGGATTTACACTTGAATCATTAAAAATATGTTCTAAAGCCCATTCTCTAGCTTTTGAATTATCCATATCATCTAATGAAATATTATTATTTAAATTATATAAAACTTCATCTCCATAATTTATTTGTTTTAAAATATTTGTTTTTGCCGCACTCCAAGCGTTCATTATAGTATTAATTTTATTATTATCTATTCTTTCATCTTTATCTGTTATACTTTTTTGAGATTCTTTTACAAAATTAATTAAATTTTTTCTTACTTCTGTAGCATCTAATGAATAATGATAATGACTACTATCAACATGAATCCAACTATCAGTTATCATAAATTGAATATCTGCTAATTGATTATTTTTAGAATCATCTAATTCTTTTAGATATTCATCTAAAAAATATTTTTTTACTAAATCAGTATTTTTTGGTCCAGTAAAAGGATTGTCAAAAGCGTCTGGATACATAAGATAAACATCATCCCAATTTCTATATCCTTCTTTTCCTAATTTTATATCTCTCCAAATAGGTCTAAAAAAATTATCTGCTTGTTGAGTATCTCTTAAAACATTATGTCCTTGATGAAAACTTCGCCAAATTTCATTAGCTCTCAATTTTCCTACTTGATTTGCTAAATTATCTATATAAGCTTTTCTATTTTCTGGAGCAATATACAAAAAGTTTTTATCTATTGCTGATTTTGTTACAATATCATGTGTTATTTTTTTATAATTTTCAAGTTCAATAAAAGCATTTGCATCTTCTTTCTTTTTTTCAAGTATATTTAATTCTGTTATATGATTATTATATCTTTCTTCAGTAAGATTATCCCATTGTTCTTTTAAAACATTATTTTTTAAACTATCTCTAATAAATGTTTTATATTTATTAAGACTTTCTTCAATTTTATAATTATTGGCTTTATCTTCTGGATCATACATATGTAAAATTTTATTATAACCATATAAATGATTACTTATTTCATGCTGATCTTTAAAATCATTTATTATGTCATTAATATATTTATCAGTTATTCCTTTTTCTCCAGCATTTTGTTTACTTTTTAATAATTCTCTTATTAAATTTAAAGTTATATCTTCTAAAGGTGCATTAGTCATTTCAGCATTAGTTAAAGCTGACTTTTCAATATTGTCTAATTCAATATTAGCATTTGCTATGGTATCTTCTTTCTGTTTTATAATTTTATTGCTATAAGCTTTATTAATAATAGTTTTTGATCCAGAATTTATTATTAATTGAGCATCACCTATTAAATCTTCATCCATTTCACTCAAATAATTATCTGAAAGAATATTCATTTTTTCTTTTATAATTTCTGGCTCATAAGGATTTTCAGCTAAATATTTATTACCAAAATTTTCAACATCTGTTCTTAAAGCCGCTAAATATGTAACTCTTGCACTATCTCTTAAAGCTTGTTCATAATATGTATCACCTTTTGGTAAAGGTTTTAAATTTTCTAAATTACCATCTTTATCATAAGTAATAAAATTACTACCAGCAGTATTTCCTTCTTCTTCAGCTATTCGTTTTCTTTCTTGAAATCTTTTATCTAAAATAGCATTAGCACCATTAGCTATTGATCCTCCTAATCCTAATAAATTAGGAGTTACAGTTCTAACGCTTCCTGCTCCTACAAATGGTGTCGGTGTTTTTTGTTTAACTCCCATACTTTATTTCCATCCTTTATTTCCGCCATACATTAGGCCTTTTGGTAATTTATAGGTATTTTTACCTGTAGGTGATTTTAGAGTAGTTTTAACGCCTGTTTTTTGACCTTTTTTGTATTCATCCCAATCACCTAAAGCTCCAAATGCTGTACTAATATATCCACTAGTCATAGCCATATTACCACTTGTTCTTGTATTAGATGCTGATTGATTTAAAGAGGCGGCTTGATTCATTCCTGCTTGTTGTATTCTATTTACATCACGACCATATGCCGATAATTGATTAGATGCTAAAGCACGTGAAGTTCCTCCTGCTCCACTACGTCCATATGCCGCTTGTGCCGCCGCTTCCGTAGACATTGCTTCTCTATAAGCTCTTGCTCTATCAGCACTTGCTTGTTCTGTTTCAATTTGTGTAGCTAAAGCTTGTCTTTCGTAAGATTGTGCTTCAAGATTTGCCATTTTTTTAGCATTTCTCGCTTCCATTACACCGCCAACTACTTTAGCTCCCATCATTGCTATTGTTACTGGATCACCCATTTAAAACTCCAATTCTACCATTATACCGTTAATTGTAACTGGTAAAGGTTCTGTTTGTGTAATTGTTACTTCTCCTAATCTATCCCAACCTAACATCCAGAATTCTTTTCTTCCTGTAACTTTAGAAGGTTCAATAGATAAATCGTCATTAACATTACGAATTAATAATTTTGTGCCATCAGCACTAACATCTAAACTTTCATTTAAATCTAATACTGTGCGAACAACACGCCTATGTGTACCAGCAGAAGTTCCTCCTTCTACTTGTAATTCAGGAGCTAATGTTGTTAATTCAGGTGTAAAATCTAATCCTACAGTAATAGTTGAAAAAGTATCAGGAGATATATCTAATGTACCTGTTCCACTTACTGTTTTTGTTCCTAAACTATAATTACCTGTAACAACTTTAACAGAAGTATTATCTAAATGATCTAATCCAGACCAAGAAGCTGTTGCTGATCCTGAAGTTAAAATTTCTGCCGCATCTAATGTTATATTGCTATCAAATACTTCTAAATAATATACATCAGAAGAATTAATAGTTCTTTTAACAATACAATATACAACACCATTTATAGATACTATATTTTTAAATTGACCATTAGTTGTCCATTTTGACCAGGAAGATATTTTTTCATTACGCATAGCCATATATACAGCTAATGAACCATCACTATTTATAATATAAGCATAACTTTCTTGACCTTCATCATTTTCTGTTTGTATTTCTAATCCTACAGGAGTAGAAATTAAATGTCCTGACAATAATGATACAGAAGGTGATAAATAAGCTTGTTTAATATCATCATATTCAAATTCTCTTAAAGATTTTTTACCTTTAGATAAAAAGATAATAGCTTCATCAAATTCTTTTGCTTGTAATCGAGATGTACCATATCGAGTTTGTCTACGAAAAGATACATTGCTTGGTGTTAAAGGATTGTTTGCACTTGTTGGTGAATATAATTCACTATTATCTGTAAATACTAATAAATGCCTAAATGATAAAACTCCAGTAATTTCAGACACTTGGCTTTCTAAAACTTGTACTTGTATACTATCATCATCAGAAGCATCGCCAACATCAAAATTAAAATAATCAGATGTTTTTGATGTAAAAACATAATTAGGTAATTCTTTTGTTCCTCCAAACACTAAACGTCCAGAATGAAAACAACAAGTACGAGGATATTTACGAGTAGCACTAATAGCTGGTTCTTCCCAATCTTCTGTTACATCGCTGTTTGGTAAATTTTCTCTTACAGTAGCACTAGCTGATGTTCCACTAGCAACAGCAGTTATTGTTACTTGTTTTTCTTTAATACGAAAATTTTGATTAACATGATCGGATGTAAAAAAACTAGAAGAAGCTGTAATAGTAATATTTCCACTAGTTGAACTAGGGTTAAATGTTAAACTATCAGATTCAAATTTATGATAAGGTTGATAAACTAAATTATCTTTTGTTTTAAAAGCAAAATTACTTACTGTAAAACTTGATGCTCCTGTTCTTAATATACGTTGTGTTGCTAAATCTGGATGTGTAACAATCATAGTATTTGCTGTTTGTGCTACAATTAAATCACCAATCATATCTGATGTCCAAGGACAACTTCCTACAGTTGTAACAGAAGCTCCTGTTGCTCCATTATATACATCAAGATTAGAAGCACGAAAAATAAAAAAATATGTTTGCTCATCAGAAAAAATAAAAGGTTCCATTTGAAAAGATGTTCCTGATAAAGTTGCTAAATATTTTGTTCCTGGTCTACGTTTTACTCCTCCTTGTGCTAATATTCTCATATTACGAATTGTTTTAGCACCATTAGCATAAGCATGAGTATCAACTCTTGATGATAATAATGGATCCATTTCGCCACCAGTAAAATTTGTCCAAAATTGACGAAGTAAAGCCATTTTATTTCCTTATGTTTGCAAAACGATTTAACTTTATTTTATTTGTTGTAACAGCTTGACTATCTCTTGTTTTAGCTCTTGTAAATTGTTGTTCTGCTAATTGAGATAAAGATTGTGCAATATCACCTTTACGAATAATAGATAAAGCAAAAGTTGAAGCTAATCTGTAAACAACATACATTTGAAAATATGGGGGCCAATCATCTTCATCTGCTCTAAATTGATAAGTTGCTACTAAAGTATCATTTTCTGATACTTCTGCATCTAAAGTATAAATTTTATCTTCATAACGATCATATTGAATAGTAATATCATCATTAGTAATTGTTTGTATTATTAAAGGTTCAACGTCAGTTGGTAATTGATAAGCCGCATCCCAAATATCTACTGGTGTATCGGCTAATCTATTTAAAACCTTTTGTCCTGTAGCAAAATTCCAAGTATGTTGACTTAAACAATCTCTTACTACTGTTTCATACAATAAATTAGCTGAAAGAGCTTCATCAGTTTGATCGTCAAAACTTGTTAAAGGTTGTAAACCTACTAACACCATAGCTTGTTGAGCAATATCGATTTTTGAAGTTGTTGCCATAATAACCCTGTTCTAAAAAAGGGAGAGGAATAACTCTCTCTCCCTTTAATATTATTTTAGTCTGAATCAGCCGCAGAAAATGTAGTAATATCTTTCGTATCTACATTAGTTCCGTCATTTGAAGCAACTGCGAATATACCATAAACAGGTGTACCACTTGCCGCAGTAGTTGCAAAGATTACATCACCAGCGTTAATTTCATTAACAAAAGTGTTAAAGTAACCAGCAGAATCTACTGTTGCCGCCGAATCGTCAGTTTTGTAATGCCAAATATGGAAACCATTTCCACTATATGAGACTAAAGAAAAAGTTGATGCTGTAAAAGCCATATTTTATCCCTCCTATTTCTTTAGACCTGCTTCGATACATCCATTAGCATCGATAAGAACAGATTCCATTTGCATTTTATTTAAAATGAAATAACTATCTTTATCATTGTGATAATCAATATTAGATTGAACATCAGCACCAATAGCATGACCTACAGCAGTTCTGTGGTATAGAAAACATTTACGACAATCGACTGAACTAATAGTTACTGAATCTAAGCCAGAATGTGGAAACCACATAAAGCCTAGCCAGTTTTTAGCAGTCATTCCAGATGGGAATGGAAGTTGATCCATTCCTACATATTCAGCTCTGCTGAATTGATCTATACTCATTAATTGAGACCAATTTTCCCAGCCAATTACAGCATAACGCTGTCCATCATCAGGAACATCGTTATTACCCATAGTTTCCATTTGGGTTAAAGCCCAAGCTAATGTAATTCCGTTAGAAGTTTCATTAGATGCTGTGCTTGTACCGTCCATAGCTGTTAAAATTAAGTCATCGGTTTTTCTTCCCAAAGCGTAAGCTCCAGATTCTTGTGCTACAACCATTTCATCATGGTTAACACGTAAAGTATCTAGATCGTCTACCCATTCACCGGCGAACCAATCTGCTAATGTTACATTAACATTTGTATGTTCGAGATTCATAGGTGGAACAGAACCAGCACGTGCTTTTTGTGTAGCAGTACCTTTGCCTACTTTTTGGAACGTAGTCTTATTTTTTACGCCATCACGTGTTCGAGTTGTATTACGAAGTTTAGAACCCATACGCTGATAAGCCATGTGAACTCCAGCTTCAAACTCCTCAACAAATGATGTGCTAATAGTATTAAAAGCCATATTAGCCTCCAGTTAAAGTTAAAAAAAAGTTTGTTTTTCGGTTAGTCCTCACGCCTATCAAAGAATTAGTCCATATAGGGTTCTTGAATGTTGGCAATTTGGGCCGTTTAACATTTTAAGTTTTGTCTTTTAACAATACTTTTGGCAATTCACATTACTAATTATTTTGTTGTCGTGCCAATGCTTCAAATCCAGCTTTTACTTTTTGACGAAATACAGGATCATTTTGTGTATGATAACGAGGATCTTTCATCATATTTTTTAAATCATCTTTTGTTAAAGAATCTTTTAATTCACCGCTATCTTGCATAGTAACGCCTGGTTGTCCTGCTAGTTCCATAATATTTTCTAAAGCTTGGATTAATGGAGCAGTAATTGGCATTTGTGCTAACACTTCATAATTTTCTTTTTCCATATTAGATTTAAACCAATTATTTACTCTTTCTACTCTTTTTTCTCCATACTCTCCTAATATTTTTATTTCAGAATCAGTATCAGGACCACTTTGACTTACCAAATCAAAATATTCTTTAACCATTCCATTAAATTCTTTTTCATTTAATCCTAATTGGTGAGAACGTTCTTTCCACCAATTTAGCATTAAATCATCTTCAGGAATTTCAACAGGTAAATCTTCTGCTAATTTATAATCTTGTGGAACTTCTGGAACATCAGCAAATGCTTCTTTTTGCATTTCTTCTGCTACAGTCTTTTTTAAATCATCAGTACGCTGATAATGTCTTTTTTGTAATTCTTGATAAGCAACAGATAATTGTTCTGGACTATCAAATTTTTCAGGTAACCAATCTGGTCTATCAGCTTTAGTTTCTTTTACGCTTTCTTCAGCAGAAGTAATAGGAGCTTCTGTTTCTGTAACAGGTGCTTCTTTTTCTACTTCTGTTTCTACTTGAGCTTCTTCATTCATGGGCTTTCCTTTCTATGGTAATAATCTTTCTCTTTTTATTTTAATTTCAGGTTTTTTAGGAGATGGTTGAACTGGTCTATTTGACATAGAATTTTCAATATCCGCTAATGTTTGAATTTTTCTAACTTTTCCTACTCTTTTAAAATGTTGTGATATTGTATCACTAGGATAAGATTTACTTATTCTATTACTTAAAGATCTATATTTTTTAAATTGTTCTATTGCTCCTCTTGCATAACCTTTTACTTTAGATTTGTTCATTCCTATTGTCATTATGATTTCTCCTAATAAGATGGTTTGGGTTTGGGTTTTGGTTTAGCCATTATGTACCTACCTTTTTTAATGCACTTTTATGTGCTGTTGAAAAACTTTCTCCTTTGTTCATAGCTAGTTTCATTGCTTTTATATGTTTTGCAGAATGATGCGAAGAATGTTTTCTTAAAGCTGCTTTTTGTTTTAATGTCAATGCCATTATTATTCTCCTTTTAAATGTTTTAATTTACTTTTATAACTCATTAATAATCTCCTAATAAGATGGTTTAGGTTTTGGTTTAGGTTTTGGTTTAGCCATTATGATTTCTCCTGTTTTCCTAAAAATATTCTTCGTTTAATAACGCCAACAATCCAACGCTGTCCTTCTAAATGCTTTAAAGCACTTTCATCAATATTAGGACCATTAATATTGTTAATAGTTATATTTTCTAAATAACGAAGCAATTCAGCTCCGCTTTCTGTTTCAAATACACGAACTGCTGTACCATTAAGTCGGCTTTCTGCTTCTTTTGTGTATTGAAATCCATCACATGATGACATCATGTCTTTTTTTGTTACCATTTAACTTTTCCTTGTACTCCAACACTAAAATCATTTTTTCCTTGTATTCTTACTCCAGCATCAATATCTAAATTTTTTGTGCGATAATTTGTTTTTGCTTTAATAATAGGTTTACCTCGTCTTTTTTGAATTACATTTAAATTAATTTTTTTAACAGAAGTTTCAGCTTTTATAGAATTATATTTAAATCTAAGTTTAGTATTTCCTTTTTTAAATTCACCTAATGTTAAACTCATTGCATTAGCCCTCCTTAACCTATTTAAATACATCCATAAACATTTTTTTTTCTAATCCTGTTTCTCCAGTTTTTCTAAACCATGCATTTGGTTTAAATTTTCCTAAAATGATAGTACGATTTTTTTGAACTTTTCTACCTGTTGCATCAACAGTATTTTCAATATTAATTAATTGTTCGGCAGATTTTACATTTTCAAGTGTTCTTCCACCTTTTTTTATAAAATTTTTATAATCTTGTTGTTTTTTTACTTGATTAGGAACTATACCTTTATACATATCCTTATATTGAGGGCTTTTAGGACCAGGACCTGCACTCCTTCTTCTTTGCCTTGCTATCCAATTTGCAACTTTTTGTTTTAACATTATATACCTCCTTATTGTGGTAAGCCAACCTGACCTTCTTGTTGAGCTCCTTGCATTTGTTGCATAACTTCTGCGGCTTGTTCTACTTCTGCTTGTAATTCTTCTTGGCTGTTTAATAAATCTTCATCTATACCAAATTTAGATGCTAACCATTTAACAGTTCTTTCTCTATTCATTAACATCATTGCCATTTGTGGACCAAATGTTGCCATAATAGATTCGCTAAATCGCATAAAATCAGATACATCTTGTTGATCTTGTGCTCGTAATAAAGGACTTACTGGAACTATTCGTATTTCTCTACCATCTATACGTGGCAATTCTAATAATCCCATTTCTTTATATATGTATACAATACGATTAACTAATGGTTGTAAAAATTCTCTTTGCATACGACCAGCTACAGCACCCATATCTCTTGCTACTTCTGCTAATCTTTGAGAAACTTCTGTTGCAGATAATGGTGTTTTTGCACCTTCACGTTCTAACTCATCAATAAATAATGCTTTTCTTACATTACGTCTTTGTTCTTCTAATACTAATTGTGCTACATCAAATCGTGATGGTGATTGTAATGGTTCTATTTTACTACCTGCGGCTCTTGGAACAAAAGCTCCAGGTTGTAAAATAATATTTTCAGGATTAAATACTCCATCATCATCATACATATATGCACCAGCTATTGCCATTTCCGCATTTTCTAAAATTAACTTAACTGTTAAATTTAAAGTTTTTATTGCTGGCATTGCTTGTAATATTGGACCCCTTCCCCAAACTTCAAATCCAGATTTTGACCATCGTGTAGAAATCCAAGGATTACTTCCTGATCCTACATATTCTTGCACATATAAAACTTCTTTATGTGTTTCTGATAAACACACTTTTATCCATGCATCTTCTAGAGGTTTATTTTTATCAACCATAGTTGCTTCAATAATTTTTATTTTCTTATCAGGATTACGTTTTATATCATCTAAAATTTTTGGTGTTAATTGAAAGTAAGGATAAGTTTGTTGCAAATCACGAAGGCGTAAATCATTACGCCAATGAAACCAACATCCCACTTCATCGCCTTTTGCTGGTAATAACGCAACATGAGTTGGAGGAACAGAAGTAAATTTTAAATCTCCAACAAATCGACCTGGCTCACATATCATATTCATTGTGCCTACACCAAGATCTTGCAATCCTTCATGTAATTCAGAATTAAAATTACTATTACGTAATCCTTCATGTATTAAATCAGTTGCATTATCTAATTCTGCCATAACTCTTTGGCTACGCATATTTCCAGGATATTCTGGACCAGGCATTAAACGAAATGCTCGACCATTTGGTGGAAAAAATCCTAATTGTAAACGTGATGCAAATCGTGGTACTCCAACAACAGCAGTTTCATCATAAATTATATCTGTACGTTTTTGACCAAAAACCTCGCTACCAGTATTACTATCAAAAAATCCTTCTCGACCAGGTAATACATAATCAAATATTTCATCCCAAGTGCTAACCCAATTATCTCTACGTTTTTTAGCTTCTTTAAACATTTTCATTGTACTTTCGTACAAACTTGATTGTTGAGTTCCTTGTGGGCCAGTAGGATTTGGATCAGTACGAGGTTCTATTTGTGCCATTTAAACTGCTCCGCCTCCACCAAGATTACGAGTTTTTTGTTTTTTACCTTGTTTATCTTGACTACTTGTAAAACCAGCATAACTTGATCCTTCTCCCATTAATTGAGAAAAACCATAACGCTGTGTTCTTCTTTCTGCGGCTTCTGCTGTATTTTGAGCTTCTAATTCCAAACGAGCTTGACGTTCTTTTTCTAATTGTTGTGCCATACGTTCAGCATTAGGATCTCTTTTTGGTTTGGGGTTAAAAAAATTGCCCATAATTTGTCTCCTATTTATTAAATATTATTTTCTGTACCAAATTTGAATACTCCTCCATTTTTTTGCAATTCACAATACAAAGAATATGGAGTTAAACATAATTTTTTTATTCCACATAAATGTCTTATAGGACTAACGCAATATAATGGCAAGAGAGGAAATGTTATAGGATGTGGTTTTTTTTCTATTTCTAACACAACACCATTCTCTTTTAATTCACTTATCATACACGCTACATAATCTCTAGGTACTGTGTCAATAATTAAACCTTTAGATGACCATTCAAATAATATCCAACTTTGTGTTAAACTATTATATCGTAAAGCAAACGTATGAGAAAATTTTTTACGGAATATTGTAAATACATTCCACCATCCCCATCTTTTAGTTTCTACGAAACATATTAACCATTTTTCTACCACGATGCCTTCCAAAAGGATTAAAACTTCTATTTACAACTACTGCTTTTGCTGTAAAATTTGGTTGCGATGTTACTTTACGACCTTCTCCTCCACCAATAACAGCATATTGTAATGCATCATGTATGTGAGAAAATCTATTTTTATTTGGTCTTTCATCATATTTTTCCTGTCCAACAACTTGCATACGTCTATATTGGTAGCCGCCTTCAAATCCTGCAATTAACGTAGAACAGGTGGGGGATATTTGAAAGGCGGCATTACCTTCTACCATACGATTTAAAACAGTTTCTACTGCTTCAATACGTAACATTGGATCGTTGGTAGTAGCTGGAACAGCATTAATGCCATTGGCTCGTAAGATCATAAAGGGAGTATGTTCATCTGTTTGTGCCATTTGATTTCCAGCAGGATCCCCAATAAATCGAATATCATTATCTCTCCATCCTTGTCGAGCAATTTCATGTTTTAATACTTCGCTAAATCGTGTGGCTCCCATATCATTAGCTATAAGTTCATGGAGAACTTTCCATCGACCTCCCATACTTTGTTGGCAAAATATTGCCGCAGGAGTACGACCAAAATCTATACCTACAAGAATTTCTCCAGATGTCGCTTTTATAGGAGCATTACTTACATGGGTTTCATTTTTAAACATAGGATAAACAGGTTTACCATCCATTAATGTTTGATATTTATTTAAAACATAAACTTTTACCCATGGGCGTGTTTTTCCTAAAATAATTTTACTATAATAATCTCCTTTTAAATTTTCTGCATTTTCTCGCATTTCATTTAATTCATATTTCTCTAATTGACCGTCTTTATTTAAAACTTCTTTCATGGCTCCTGGTTGAGTAAAAAATTTCCAATCATCAGGTTTAATTAATGTTAATTTTTCTTCATCGGAAATATATTCTGGTGTTGGTACTTCGCCAGACATAATTCCCCACCAATGGGTTTCATCTGGTGAATTGGTGTCCATTAATACTCCAGACCAAGAAGGACCACCATCTTTCATTGACGGAAAACGCCCTACTCTCATCGTACAAGCATCAACAATAGACTTCGGAATTTCTCTCGCTTCGTTAATCCATAAACCTGTTAACTCTAAAGATAATAATTTTTTAACATCGGATTGATTATCTAACGCTAAAAAAATAATTTCCGCTTCAACAACAGATTTATCTGGTAAAGCAAAACGTACATGATGGGTATATGGCGGCGACCAATTAAATTTACCCATATCATCGCCAAACCAATCACGCCACGTCTTTATAGTCGTTGTTTTTAATTGTGGATTGGTATTTCTAATTACAGCCCATCGGCTTCTACGTAATCCTTTATTATCTATCTTCTGAGAACACGCTTTACGCATTATCTCAAAACAACATGCAACACTCTTACCGCTTCCTACAGGACCACGCAATCCTCGAACAAAAGCTTCGGACTTCATAAAATTTTTGGCAACACTTCCAGGAGGGGTATAATCTATTTTCATTCAACACTATGTGTATCAACACCCCTCTTTATTAACCTCTCAGCAACTTCTGGCCCTATACTCTCTATAAGCTTATCCGCTTCTCGTACATTCCAATGTTCTTTAGGATATAACTTCATATGAACATTCATCACAATCTCTCGTAATCTTCTTAAATCTGTTTGGCTTAATGTTTGTAAAAATGACATTTTTAACTCCTAACGTTTGTGTTGTAGGTTTAAGGGAATTTCATCCCAATTTTTTAACCCCCTGCTCTCTGTGGCTAACATCGCAAGGGGCCCCACATTAAATTAATCAACACCAAAGTTAATCTGCACTGCTGTAGTCGGTCTTGCTGGTTCGCTTCTGATTCCAGCTCTGTCCATTAAGTCACGACTAGCTTCTAGTCTTACGTTACCAGACTTGTGTTGTAATAAATCTACCATAGTTGCCATTGCTTGACTACCGTGCCACCCCAACACACTCAATGCCAATTCTTTTCTATAGTCCATAACATGTTGCTTTTGTGCGGTTCGCCACGCCCAAGCTTTGTTCGCACCTATGCGTCTTGATGCTTCGGTTACGGTGCAACCGTCATGCAACACTGCATGAACTAAATCGGCTTGTTGTTGTGTGATTTTTGGATGGTTCTTAATTAGTATTTTTGAAGTTTCTTGTATTTCGTCTAAAGGAACAACACCACGTTTATATTTATATTGTTGTTGTTTATCTGCATTACCTTTAGTCATCTGTACCCCATTCTCAATTAGCGTTATTGTGTACTTATAAGGTAATTGTTCCCAAATTGCTGTCAATTCACATTTTGTAAGTCATTGATATAACAAACGAATTTCATCGAGAAATTGTTTGTTATTAGACCAGTCAGTAGTTATTGTGGTACCAGAAATTAGCCATTTTCCCATCGAGGAAAAATGTCTAATGATACTTTTTTCTTTTTCATTAATATTGTAAAAAGTATAGCTCCAGCGAAAACCATGATGTGTAAGTACACATCAGGAATTTGTCTCAACGGCTATACGCCGCACTCGCCAAATACACGCTGTCGTTCTTAGTGTAGAATCATCATCAGAAGTTTCTGCGAACGAATCGTACTCAAAGCAAGAAAAATTAAGTAAAGAAAACGAACATTACCCTCCTACTGATGTGTTTCACACATCAAAGGGGGTCCCAATAATCGTAAATCTAGTTTTTTTCTAAGAAGAAACTTTTTAGCGGTACATCTTTCTATTAAGTGAACGCCTTCCGAAGTCGGAAGTCGTACTTATTATTGATAGAAAGACGTTCTTATTAAGTTTGTATTACTTCGTAATACAGGAAAAAGTTTGAAAATAACAAGATTTATTCTTGACTAAAGTTTTCTTGTTGGAGTCCGTAAAAATTCGTTATCAGAAACGTTCTGATGAAGATTTAGCCAATATCGGCATAACCTAGACAGAAAGGAGTACATCATGTCTAAAAAAATCTTATTAAAAACTAACGTAAAGTCAAAATTAACCTGGAGACCAGATCCAGAGCCAATAGATTTACCTGAGGCAATGGAGTTGTTTATGTATCCAAACGATACAGCAAGAATAGCGTCAGATGAAATACGACAAGCTCAAGAATCTGGCGATGAACAACGAGTATCCGAATTGGTCGAACTATATAAAGCCAATATATAATTTATAACTAAAGGGTAGGTAATCCAACTTGCCCTTTACAACTCTAGAGGAGGTCAATATGACACAACCAATCTTAAATTCAAACGCTACAATATCAATAGACCATAAAGCTGGTAGTAGCCCAGTATTAGACCAAATACCAGAGCACACTCAAGACGAATTAGCTCAATTATCAGCAGAAAGATGGTCTGGGATGTGTTTACCAACAGAAAAATCCTTAAACAACTTTGGTTATCACATGACATTAGCCCTATCTTCGTTAAACGAGTTAACAAGTGAAGATAGAATAGCATGTATGAAATTAGCTGATGGATTTTTAACTGTAGCTGAAAATAAGCGTGACGCAACAGCAGACGAAGGACAATCTGTCAAAAAGCAACTTCAAAATCATATGAGAAATTCAGATGGTGGAGATATAGATGTAAATAAACAGATGAAACTTGAAGAAAAGATTGCCAGATTGCGTCAGCAATGGTGCGTCTTAAAAGAGTCAGTAACAGTATTAGAAACTGTAAGAGAAAGAATGATTACAGAGCTAGGAATTCAAAGCTGGCCCAAGAGATATAATCGTAAAGAAACGCAAAGAAGTCGTAAATCTATTACAAGAATATCTGCGGACAGTCCAGAGTTTCAAGCAATAGTAAGAGAATGTAGAACATCACGAAAAACAAAGAAGTCTATTGTTTATAAGCCAAAATATAATGGTATAGATAATAAGGCATCGGAAGTAGAATATATCGTGCCATGTGATACAGAAATAAAATAGCAATTAAGCTATCAATCACTTACTCTCTAGATTCCAATTCGTGGTCGCTAGGGAGTAAGTATTTATTAATTATAAGGAGTACCTCAAATGAAAAATAAAGAATTAGAACAAAAAATTAACGAATTAGAATTTGCAATAGATCAGCAAGGACTGGCAATTAGAATTCTAGAAAATCAAGTTAGAGACTTAACAAGACCAACAAAAATAGATAAAGTTAAACAAAAGTTGGCAACAACAAAAAAGTATATTCCAAAACTAGTTTGGACTAATTAACCCCTCTAGGTTAATAACCTAACTAGCTCCCAAGTGGTCGCTAGTTAGGTTACTTTTTTTTCGATAATAATAAGCCAAAAATAGAAATGAAATTCCTAGCCCTTCTACAATCAGCAAAGCTGATTTCCGAAGGCCCGGGTTTAAGCCTCATACCCTTTGGAGAAAATTATGGAATATTTAATATTCGGTCTTATAGCTGGTACAGCATTTATATTATTATTTGCTAAAATAGGATTAAAAAAAATAGCTAATTATGAAATTATTGTAGATATTTTATCTACAGTAGGATTAGTTATCATGTTTGCAGGAACTTTTGCAGGAATGGTAGCAGGACTACTGGGGGGTATTTTTATTTCTGTATTTTTATTTATATACAAAAGAACACTTGGTTATCAAAAGCCAATAATTAAAAAAATGAAATTAAAATGGGTTGACCAAGATGCTAAGTGGCAATCCAAATAAAGTCTCTCTGGTAGACTGCAGTAAGTCCAGTAAGAGATCAGATAGGTACTATGTATACAGGTCGCTATCCTATCAGATGAGGTTATACGTGATGCCTCAAGCTCTACGTTGGTTTGATTTCACAGTTAAGCCAATGTAGAGTATTATAAATAAGCGTATATTTCAACAATTTAACAATGAAGGGAAACAAATCATGTCATACGCAAACATAACAATCTTAGGTAACGTAGGTGCAAAACCAGTAGTAAGAACTGTTGGTGATACACAAGGAGCATCATTTAACATTGCTGTAACAGAACAATATAAAAGCAAAGGTCAAATGGTAAAAAAAACACATTGGTATACTGTAGACGCTATTGGTGCTTTAGTATCTAATGTAATTGTGCCTTATATTGATAAAGGTTCAACAGTTTTAGTTTCTGGTATGCCACAAATAGATAACTATGAATCAAAAACTTTAGTTGATGGCAACGGAAACCCAGCCAAATTAACAAGAATGAAAGTAAATATTTCAGGATTTGGTGGAACGCTTAAATTAGTAGCTTCTAAAAATGCTGGTAAAGGAGCAAGTGTAAAAACTAATAATGATATTCCTGAAGATGATATTCCTTTTTAGTGAGTTATATACTGTAATTCTAGAGAGGAAGTGGCGGTAGGGGTACTCACTTGCCGCCGCATCAAAAAACATAATAAAAACAATAACTTAGGGAGTTAAGCCTCATGGGTAGAATGTCTGATTTAGATATAGAAAGACAAGAAAATCAAACAGAAGAAGAAAGATTACATGAAGAAGATATGGATCACAAACAAATGTTATCGGAGCTTCAAGTAGAGGCTTACAATAAAGGTTTTAAAGATGGATTAAAAACAGCCAGACATGAATATAAAGAAATATCTGATTATAATATTAGTAAATATGAAGAAAGTTTAGATAAAATGATAAAATCAAAGGAGAAACCTAAAAAATGACACCATCATTTAGGCGTAAAGCCTCATTTCTAGGTACATTTATACTTATACACATGATTTCCAGTATAAGTATATTATTTGCTTTATTATTAGTAGGAATAAATCCCACATTACTTGTATCTGTGCTAGGTGCACCGTTATGGATAACTGTGTGTATATGTTCTTGGAACTTAACCAAAAAATTTCGTAGAAGGAGAATGATATGAAAAAAGTAACAATAAAAACAATAGCCAACAGTAGACCTTTAACAAAAGATCAAAAAAACTATTGGGATCAAAGACTTACAGACATAATTTTTGAAAAACGTAAAGAATTAGAATCTGAACATGAAGAAAAAATTTCAAAAGAAGTAAATAAAAAAATAAATTATTATCAAAATTCTTATGAAATAAAACCTTTAATAAAAAAATTCTACAAAATACAAGAAGAAATAAAAGAATTAAAAGAAATATATAATGAAAAAGAAATATATTTAAATGGAAAAATAAAAAATGTATGCGATTTAATTCAAGAAAAATTAAATAATAATGATTTTTATGAAAATTTTACTAAAGAAATAAAAGAACATAATGATGAGGTTTCTTATGATTATCAAATTAAATATTGGAATTTAGATCAAAAAGGAATAAAAGGTTTAATGACATTTTGGGAAACATTAGCTGATGAAGAAGTTAGATTAGAACTATCTAAACATAATGTAGATCTTAAAAAATTAGACAATGCATTAATTCAAATGAAAGACGCTTTGCAAATGCAAAATGTTCCAAGTTCATTTTTTAATTTAATAAAGCATTTATTTCTTGAAAATAAAATATCTGCTGAAAGTATTCTAAATAGCGATATTAATCCACAAGAAAAAATAACTAAGCAATAGGAGGCATTATGGCTTTTGATATAAAAAATCTTGTAATAACAAAAATTACAACAAAAAAAAGTTATTATAATGAAAAAACAAAAAAACATGTAGATTACAAAAATCCTAAAATAACTAAATCTATTGTATATACACAAGAAGATGTTTATGATGGATTTCAGCTTGTAGAAATATGCAATTTTTGGAAAAAACAAGCTAATCCCTGGGGGGATGAAGTAGAAGTAAAATTTAATATTTTAGAGGATTACTAATAATGTTAAAAATAGAAGATAAAGTTCAAGTACAATATTTTGATGAAGAAGGCAAAGCAACAAAAGATTATGCAATTATAATAGGTCGTAGCTTTTCTGATAAACCAAAATATGATTTAATTGTAACAAAAAATAAATTTAAATTAAGTAATATAGATGAAAAATCAATTACTCTAACATCTTGATTTTATTAAGTTTTTTATGATTTAAATTATCAGACAATTTTAAGCGATTGCGATGAAACTCAATTTTACTTAATAAATTTTTACGTTCAACCCATTCGCTTCTAATTGGCTCTATAAATTCAGCAGGAGTAGGTATTTTACAGAACGTATGTGTTTCTAATAACTTTAAAACGCCTCGTTCCCATAAATCAGCAGGAATATCTGATAAAAGTTTTTCAAATCCTTTATAAGTAAAACTATCAGGTTCACGACATCCAAGCATTTTAGCAGTAAAAGCAATACCTTTACGTATTCTTTCTGGCCCTGCACCTTTTAATAAACGAAGTATAGATAACTCTGCATCATCTAAAAAATCATCAGCTTGTTCAAATTTTAATTCTTTAATAGGAATAAAAATAGCTTCATTTAAACGATTTTTAACCATTTCTAAAGATGTAACTTGTTTTTCTGTTAGTTCATTTGCCATATTGTTGCCCCCAATGTGCGATAAGAACGGATTCTGCTAATCCGTCATGTTTTTTAAGTTTCCAGAGATCTTTATATGCAGGATATAACTCTGATGCTAAATTTCTTGCTTCTTCTTTATCGGAAGATAAACCATAATATTTCTTCCATTCTTGCGGTCTAACTTCTACTACCTGATTAAAATAAATAGTTGTAGTACCTAATAGTATACCATAACCAAAACCAGTTTTAAAGGTAGAAGATAATCCTTGTTGTGGCATAGCTTGTTGTTTTTCAATATAACAAGTTTGCAAATTAACACGTTGTATAAAAATATCTCTTAATTTAATAATATTAATATATCGTGTTTTTTTATTGGCTATTTTTAATGTACTTACCGGCATTGATAAAACATTAAAAAAACTGCCATTCATAAATGTTATACCACCATTTAAACCTGGATCTATACCACAAATCATTTTTGTTTTTTTCTTGGTTTAAGAATTAAATCACAATCTAAAGTTTCAGCCCAAACAAAAGCATTAAATAAAGTTGGTTTTCTATTACCAATTTCCCATTTAGCAGTTAATCCATTAGCTATACCTGCTTTATGATCAATTTGAGGTTGTGATAAACCTAATTTATATCTTCTTTTTCTATATTGTGAGATTAGTTTCTCACAAAATTTATTTTCATTATCTGTCATTAAGTTAAGCCCCCACTTAAAATTTAATGTCAATTCACATTACATAATGACATGATTAAAAATAAAAGCCAATAATATTTTTATAATTGAAAGGATAATTTAAATGGAAATATTAATAGAAGGAGCTGAGAACACTCTCCATATTAGAAACCTTGCTTTATTAAAAGCATTAAGGTTAGAAATACTAGGTATGAATAGAAGTAAAGGAAGTTCTGCTTATAGTATTATAAAGAAAGAAAATAATTTAAAAGGTTCTAAAATAAAAGTTTTTAAACAATTTGAATCAATAATAAGAAAGTCAATAAATGAAAAAAATTAATATAAAATTAAAATCAATTAATAAGGAGAAATTAATGTCTGATTATGAAATGGCAAAAATACATGAAGAAAAATTACAATTAAAAAGAAACCCTGATGTTGTTGATTTAGAAACAGCTATTAAAAATACAGAAGTAATACAAATATTGACTCAAGCATGTATTAAATTAGATGATAAAAAAGCTATAGAAGGTATACTTAATATTATTAAGAATTTATCTACAGATAATATTTCTAATTTAGATCACATTGCTGAAGAACATTGGTATGATAAACAATGAAAAATGAATTAACAAAAGAACAAATAGAACGTAGAAAATTAGGTATAGGAGGCTCTGATGCCAGAATTATAGCTAATGGTACACAAGAAGATTGGCACGCACTTTGGATGCAAAAAATAGGAGAATTAGAACCCAAATTTAATAGACAACAAAGATTTCTTATGTCTTTAGGTGTTGCTACAGAACCTATAACATTAGAAAGATTAAATGAAGAAGTTCCTCTTATGAAACCAGAATTGACATCAGATGGCATTGAAAAATACAAAAAATCTTTAGAATGTGTTGATAATGAATATAAATTTTTACGTTGTAATTTAGATGCAAGAGTTTTATCTACAGGACAAGCTGTTGAAGTTAAATATCATACAGGAAATAAATCATTTTCTGAATTAGCAGAATATTATGCACCTCAATTACAACATAATATGATGTGTAGTAATTCTACAAATATAGTTTTTGCTGTTACATTTGGTCATTATGGCACATTTAAATGGGAATTAATTAAAGCAGATTATAATTGGTTAGCTCAATACGTTGAAAAAGCTATTAAATTTTGGGATTTAGTAGAAAAACGTATACCACCATTTAAAAATTTTAATGAAAAAGAAATGGCTAATCCAGATCAATCAATGCTTAAAACTATTGATATGACAAAAACTAAATCATCAAATGCCTGGACAGAACACGCTATTTCATGGCTAGTTAATAAACCATATGTAGAAAAATTTAAAAATGCAGAAACAGAATTAAAATCGTTAATACCAAAACAAGCCAATATAGCTATTGGTAATGGTATAAAAATTAAACGTGCCAGAAATAATCGTTTAACTATAACAGAAGATAATTTAGAAGATTTTATAAAAGAATCAAAAAATATGTTTACAAATGGAAAAGAAAGTGAGGATTAAATGTCTTATTATACAAAAGAAAAGAAAAAAGCTAATTTAGAACTATGGGAGCAAGTAAGTAGAACAAATCCTGCTCATACAAAACCTGTTTCTTTTGGTCGAGGATTTACAGCTATTGATGCACATTCTCAAATTATGTGTGCAACAGAGGCATTTGGCCCAATAGGTAAAGGTTGGGGTTATAATGCAGAATATAAAGTATGCATTGAAGAAAAAATTATTATAGCATACGTTACTGTTTGGCATACAGAGCCTCGTCAAAGTTTTGGCCCTATATGTTCTATTGCTTCTTTATACAATAAAAAAGGACAACTAGATGATGATGCAGGTAAAAAAGCTATGACTGACGCTTTAACTAAAGGTTTATCTCATTTAGGTTTTAATGCTGATGTATTTTTAGGCAAATTTGATGATAATAAATATGTTCAAAAAATTACAGAAGATATAAAACAAGAAACAGTAAAAGAAACAACATTACCAGATAATATAAAAACAATAATAAAAGAATTAAATAAAGCAACAAATAAAGATGCTTATGAAAAAATGATTAAAAAATACCTAAATGATCTAAATGGAATGACAGATGCAGAAAAAATAAAATATAGAGGTGAAGTATTAGAAAAAAGAAAAGAACTTGGGATAATTTAAGAAGTCCTTATAAAAAATGTGCTTACTGTAAAATATCAAAACCAGTAGGTGAAGTTATTCCTTTTTTAACTCCTGACGGTAATAACCATTGGTGGGCTTGTAGAACTGGTAATTGTTCTACAAAATATAGAGAATTATTAAAATTTTTATAGAAAGACTTCTGAAATGCAAGAAATGTGGATTACAGAACCATTAAGGGAATCTCTTGTTGAAATTTCAGAATTACAAAATCCTGATATTTATATAGGTACAGATCTTATTTGGTTACAAGATAGAAAAAAAACTTTTGTTTTTGGAATACATAATAATTATTGTAAATTTCATGTAACATATATAAATGAAAAAAAGAAAACTACATATTTATGTGTAGAAACTGAAGAACCAATAAATCCCCCTAAAGATATAGGAAAATATTTAGATGAATTTATATTAGATATTTTCACTAAAATAATAAGCCAATTAAATAAAGGTATAGGAGTAAATATAATATGAAAAATAATATATTAATTACAAAAGATTACTCTCAATTTAAATTTGTTAAAGGAAATAGAGCTATTAATTATACTCATGTAAATAATTTAGTTGAAAGTATTAAAGAAAAAGATTTACAAATGCCTATTATTGTTGATGAAAATATGAATGTTGTTGATGGTCAACATAGATTAGAGGCATATAGATTATTAAAAAAACCTGTTCATTATATTGTTAAAAAGAATTTTAATTTAACAGATATAAGACAAATTAATTCCGTTCAAAAAAGTTGGACACCTATAACATATATGAACTCTTTTAAAGATTTAGGAGTTGAAGATTATGTTTACCTGGAATGGTTTGTTCGTACTTATAAATTTGGCATTATTGAAAGTTGTCAAATGCTAACAAATGGTTCGCAACAAGGTAAAAAAGATGCCATAGAATTTAAGTTAGGTAATTTTAAAATTACTAATTTAGAAAAAGGTAAAAAAATGGCTATTAGAATTAATAAAATTGGTGAATATTTTCAATATTATAAAAAAAGAACTTTTGTAGCGGCTATGATATTTTCATTTAAACATAAAGAATTTGAATGGAGTAGATTTGAACAAAAACTTGAAAATTTTTCATCAATGTTAAAAAATCAAGGTAGTCGTAATGATTTTCTTATTAATATAGAAAAATTATATAATCATAAAACTTCTATAGATAAAAAAATAAGATTTGATTTGAACATGAAGGTCTAGAAATTGCATCACGCTAACCTCTAGACCTTCGCCCAACACGAAAGCTCATCGTGCAATATTAATCTAACAAAGAGGATATTATAATGCAATTATATACTAAAAAAGAAAAAACCATTATGCAAAAAAACTGGGAAATAGAACAAAATACAGGAGAAATGCAAAATCCTGTTATTAAATTATTTAATCCTAGCGGACTAGGAACCTGGTTTATTTCATCATTATCACCAGATGAAACATTAAGTTACGGAGTAGCTAAATTATTTGAAAATGAAATAGGAAGTATAGATATGGAAGGATTAAAAAAAACAGTATGTCCCCCATTTGGTTTGCCTATAGAAAAAGACCTTTATTTTAGTTCACAAAAATATTCAATAGAAGATTGTTTACATAAAGATTTATAGGAAAAAAAATTGTATAATGAAGATGATACAAAAAGATTAGATGCTTTATATAAATTAGATGCCATTAAAGAAACAGTTATAGTTTTAGAAAGTTTAATTAAAAATAATGCTAAACCAGAAGATATTATGAGAGATTTTACTAAAACTAAAACTAGTAGCGATTGGATAATAGTATTTGCACATATGGCTACTTGGTATTATATTACACAAAAAAGAAAAGAAGGAAAATAGGAGAGTAAAAATAATAGAAAAACCTAAAAAACAAGTAACATTAAATAATCTTATTGCAGATTGTGTATGTGTTGATGGTGAAATAGAGTTAAGAGTAACAGTAGAAGGCGTTCAATATTATAGAAAGATAGATATTCAATCAGCCTCATGGACAGTAAAAAGAATTGTAGACGCTATAAATCAAGCTGATAAATAATGTTTCACGTGAAACATTTATAACCATTTACCTGAAATCATCATTTCTGATAAACGTTGAGCTCGTCTTTTTGTTTGTCTAGCCCATAAACTGCTTACCATTTCTGAAGAAGCTTTTGTCCAATTTCTTTCTTCTATTGCTTTAAAAAAATTCGGCCATTTTTTAGGATTAAAACGAGTTATTCCCATATTAAATGCCATATCAATAACAACAGCTTTACGAACATCACTTAAATGTTCTATAGGAAAATCTTTAATTTCTGCTTCAACTCTTAAAATATCGTTTAATAACAATGATTTAGCTTCATCTTCTGATATTCCTAAACCATCTTTAGCTATATTTCTTCCAACACCTATTGTTGGATGACCTACAAGTATATCACCAGCTCCAACTTCTTGACCAGTAGAATCATCATAAACTTTTAAAATCATACCTTCGTGATCTATAATTAAATCTAATAAATTATTTTGCATTAATTTTTTCCTTTAATTTTTTTATAAGAGTTTGTTTTTTATATCTTCTATCTAATTCTATATTATATTTTCGACCTAATATTTCTAATTCTGCTTTACTCATTTTAGTTAAATCATTTGATGTTTTTGGTTTACCAAATAACCATTCAAAAAAACCTGCCATATTATTTCTCCAATTTATCGTTAAGAATAAGTTTTAACATATCATTACTAGAAGAATCGAGTTTATTACTTTGCTTAATATCATTTTGCATCATACGTAAAATTTTTCGATTTTCTGATAATTCATTATGAACATTATCTTGAATTTGGCGTATTTCTGCCAAAACATTATTAATTAAACCTTTAACTAAAAAAATAAATATATAACCAACAACTGCCGCCATAAAGACACCAGTTCCGGCTTCTGCTATTTGACTTAAGTCCAAGGTTCTTTAGGCCCATAACCAAAATAACTCCTGGCATGACCTTCCTCTATTAATTGTTCACATATATTATGTCCTTCAACATATGGAACACCTAATATTCTGCCAAATTTACCTTTACCATCTTTTTCTGTTCTTATGGTAAAATTCTTTTGCAATAACTCCTTAAGACGAGCTTTCGCCAATAAACCCAATTTTTTTTCATCCAAATTTCGTGTTCGACTTTCTGGTGTATTAATGCCATATAAACGCACTCGTTCCTTTCGCAACCACACCTTAAATCCCAAGTCAATATCCACATCTATGGTATCTCCATCTACAACTCTACGTAACACGCAACGATATTCATACATTAACTGCACAACCTTTCGTATATTTCATTATGAATTAATAAATCATCAACAAGTTCATCAGATATAACATCTATATCTTCATCTGTTGGATTAATAGGACTGGATATTATGCAATATCCTTTATTTCCGCTTCCTATACTTCCGCAACTTACCACGCTTAGACAAAGCAGAAGTAGCATTAATTTTTTTCTTAACTTCATCGGCTACCCTTATATCATCGAGTTGCTCTTTCATAACATCGGCTTGGACAGCTTTCCGCATCATCATAAAGCCAAATAGTTTTGAAGCAAGTTTCGCAATGCCTCCTAATGCAGAAAGCCAACCCATTATTTATCGTCCTTATTTACATTTTTACCTATATTACCTGCACATAGGTTAAGTATTCTTAATATAAACGATATAATTTTATCATCAGTCTTTGTTGGTGTAATTGCTGTAATAGCAGTGCAAGCAGTTACAACGCCTGTTACTGCCGCCACCCACGCTGGAGCTGAATCAAAAAAACCTAGAACAATATCCATAATTGTATCTCCCCATTTATTATTGTTTAAATCATAGCAGTAAACAAAATTCCTGCAAGGAATAATATTGTACTGCCACTTGATATATATAAAATCATTTCTAATCTATTAATACGAGAAATTACTTCAGAACGATGTTTTTCGCAATAATATTCATGTTGATTAAATTTTATTTTTAAATCATCTATCTCTGCTAATGTTATACTAGCTGTATGTTTTGCCATAATACCCCCTATTGTCCAGCTAAAGGATTGTTTAATGCTTTTTGTAGCATATCTCTTAATCTTTCTTCAAGTTCTTTTAATTTAACATCAATAGCTTCATTACGTCTTTGTGCGTCTGATTCTATAGCTGTTCTTTTGCCATCAAACCTATCTTCTGCATGTTGTATTAAAGTTCTTACATCATTTTCTGCTGTTCTTTGACTTGCTCTTATTTCTTGTTCGGTAGTTCTTGATCTTTTATCAACTGAACTTATATTATCCATAACTTCATTAATATCTTTACGCAGTTCATTCCGTATATCTCTAGCATCACCTTGTGCAGATGTTACTAATTCCATAGCAGTAGATATTTCCGATTGTAAAATTTGTTCCATATTGGCAATTTTAGTTTCTAAAGTATTATCCATGCCAGATATTTTATCATTTAATACTGTTTCTAAATTAATTATCTTTTCTTCAAATACATTTAAACGACTTTCATAGCCAGATAAATCTGG
>TARA_R100000697_G_scaffold94478_1_pt1 | contig 37805 bp, 37 predicted proteins | sample TARA_R100000697 | Tara Oceans TARA_R100000697 (sample SAMEA2622788) | marine metagenome | biome: marine biome (ENVO:00000447); feature: surface water layer (ENVO:00002042); material: "saline water (ENVO:00002010), including plankton (ENVO:xxxxxxxx)" | depth 5 m
AATTAAGTTATTGCCTAGAGACTTTATTGCTGATGATGGTGGTAGGCCCCTTATGATAGATGATTCTGGTTTTGCTGGCAACTTTTTCTTAGAATCAAATGCCTCTTTTACTGCATACGCTTCTGTAGAAATACCAACAGGCTTTAAAGCAACAGCCGTTAAAGTCAATGGTTCTGCTGCAGATGCTATTGAAGTCTTTGAGATGCAAATTGACTCTAAGTCAGGAGTGAGCAAGGGTACGGGTAACGTAGGTACAGAGATTAACATAACAGATGTCACCAGCAGTACAACGAATTATTTGCTGTTGCAGGTAGCTAATGCTTCTGGCAACGAGATTCACGGTGGTTACGTAACAATAGCAGCAGTATAAGATGGCATTAAATACAAGAAAGCACGAGCCAATACACGACAAAACTGGAGATGAATTGGCACGTATCAAGGCAAACTTTGACAATGGCAAGCACCTTGAAATAATAGAGTTTGGCCCAGAGGCTGCAATTATCTATCAAATGCAGAAGATGCAAGAGGAGCTGGATTATCTCAGAACTGAGATTGCATTAAATAAAGCTAAAACTGGGATTACATCTAGTCAGGCAAGTGCCATCACAGCTAACACAGCTAAAACAAGCATGACCTTGGGTACAACAAAAAACACAGCTTTGGCAGGTAATACCAAACTGGTGGGCATTGGATCAAACACCACGCTTTCTTTTGGGGACTTGACTGAACCTAGCAGAGGTACGTATCAAATAACGTTGACCGCAACCAGCGGGCGAGTCTCAAAGTCGATTACTTTGACTCTTACGTAATTATTATATTTGTGCTGTGAGCAAAGAAGGATTGAGAAACAGAATTAAGCGCATGCTAAAAAAGCATGGGCTTTCTGGTGTAAATAAACCAAAACGCACACCCAACCATCCTAAAAAGTCACATATCGTTCTTGCCAAGCAAGGAAATAAAGTAAAGCTGATTCGTTATGGACAGCAAGGAGCTAAGACAGCAGGTAAGCCAAAGGCGGGGGAGAGTGATCGCATGAAAAAGAAAAGAGCTAGCTTTAAGGCTAGACATAGACGCAATATTGCTAAAGGAAAGATGAGCGCAGCTTTCTGGGCAAACAAATCAAAATGGTAAAATTATGCCACAAGGAGAAGGTACATACGGAAATCAAGTAGGAAGACCACGCAAAGCACATAAGGGAATGAGAGTTCTTAAAAAAGGTGGTTCTGTCAAGCTTGAGTTTTTAAAAGGTAAAAAGTCAGTAGAGGCCCCAAAGGGTTTTCACTGGATGCTTGACAAGGGAAGGTATTATCTCATGAAGGGGGATTATGCTCCACATCCAGGGGCTGTAAGAAAGGCTGAGTTTAGGCTTGTAAACCATCCAAAAGGGTAATGGCCAAAAAGTTTAACAAGAAGTACACCGCAGGCAGTAGCAATGTTGCCAGGCGTAAACAACTTATGTCTCAGATCGCAGCTATCTACAAGAAGTACAGGGGCACCAAGTCCAAAAGAAAAAGAAAAGGATTCCCACCAGCCGTTGCAGCGAGACTGAAGAAGCTAATGGCAGAAAGAGATAAGATATGATACTTTTAAAAGACGGCAAGACTAGGATTTTCTTAAAGGGGCTGGAGGCTTTAAGCTCAAAGGGCACACCTGAGTTTGCAGAGCCAGACAAAAAAGACTATGGCAAAAGAAAGCCAGGTGCTAAGCCTGTACGTCAAGTAGACCCAACAAAGACTATTCTTAAAAAGGGTGGTAAGATTAAAAGAAAGAAGAAGAAGAAGAAAGGTAAGAGCTTTGCAAACTTAACTGCAGCTCAAAAACAAGTCTATCGTAGAGGCCTTGCTGCGTACATGAGTTCTGGAAACAGACCCAAGGTGTCACAGCACGCATGGGCTATGGCTCGTGTAAAGTCTGCATTTGGAAAACGTGAGGCTGCTAAGATTGCTGCTGGGAAGGGCAAGAAAAAGAAGAAGAAATAATTATTATATTTGCGCAAACAACCACAACAAAATGGCTACTACAACCGTATCTCTTACGATCTCTAGTGGAGACCTCACTGGAGATTCTTTGTCGTTGAGCACGACCACCCAGCTTAAGAAGGCTGGAAACTCTACTGGCTTGGATCAAACGACGGGCGTTGCTCGCAAGTTTTTTGCTACAGCTCAGTCTAATACAACCCTTATTGCTGCTTCAGATTTCACAGCTGGAAAGGCTCACAAGGTCTACATCAAGAACACCTCAACCAGCAACTCTGAGTTTGTTAAAGTTGAAATGGGAGCATCTAACCTTTCCGTTGGTTTTCTTTACGGTGGTGACTTTCTGTTTATCCCCTACGATGGCGAAAACGACATTGACATTGATACATCTGATCCGTCGATGACCGTTGAGTTCCTCGTAATCTACGAAGCCTAATGGGTACTGTTAGAGCAAATCTAACAATCTCAAGCACTGACGTTATTGCTACGCCAGTCAATGTTTCTGCTGGCAAAAATTTTTCTGCCAATGCAGGCTTGGTTATGCGTGCTAAGGTAAAGGGTACATCCGCAGGCTCGGACGACCTGACAATCTACAAGGAAAACGACAAGAACGTTGCCGCATACTTGTTTGTTCGAAACCTGAACCAAGATCTTGAGAACTATATATACATTCATAACTCTACTGACTCTAACGCTGCGGTTGCGAAGATTGGTGGGGGTGAATTCTGTTACATCCCAGTCCCCTTTGACAAGACCTTCAAGGCGTATGGAACGCTTGCCGATCAGTTGATCGAGTTCATGGTCTTTGGAGAAGATGACTCAGACACAACTCTTGGATAATGGCTAATATTTCAAATCAAGGAGTAGCAAGCCAGGCGGCCTTTGGTCAGTTTGGTAGCACATTTTCTGTTACGGTTACCGAAACAATTAAACCTCCCGCTGGGATGGTTATTGTTGCTATTACGTTTTTGGGCGACACAACTCTTGACATTCTTACTGCTGAAAAGCAAGGCGCTATTGATGATGGTGGAGGGCTCAATAAGGATTCCTCTTTTAACCACACAAACGAGGGTGCGGCTTCTGCAGCGGCAAATGGAGAGCCTATCAATGACGACATTATTTTCCCAAAAGGGTTGACTGTCTACGGAAGATGGACTGAGGTTCGTGCAAAATCTGTTACTGCAAACACAGGGTACATTGCGTACTTCGCGCCCTGATATATACAAACAAAATTTAATTTAAATGGAAAACAACGTTTCAAAGATTGAGGTTCTGGACAGTCCAGAAGCTCTTCAGCAATCAATGGCTAATGATGTATCTCAAGGTGAAGAGCCACAGGTACAGGACAATGTCCCCCCTGCAGTTCCTCAGCCTGAGCCTACACCAGACCCACAGCCGCAAGTAGAGCAGCCTATGGAGTCTACGCCTTACGTAGATCCTGAGTCTGCTACTGAACCAGAAATAAATACGGAACAACCGCAATACAGCGAACAAGAAATTGAGAGTGCTGTCTTTTCTTTTTTGAGCGAGAGGCTTGGAAGAGAAGTAAGCTCAATCAATGACTTGAACTATGAAGCGGAAGCTCCACGCGCATTGGATGAGCGCATTGAAAGCATCGCTCGATTCGTCGAAGAGACGGGTAGAAAGCCAGAAGATTGGTTCGCATACCAGTCGTTGAACCCATCCGAGATGGATGACGTAACGGCAGTTAGAATCAACATGGCGTCTCAATACCCTAGTCTCACGCAAGATGAGATCAGCACGCTTGTCCAAAGCAAATACAAGCTCGACACTGACATGTTCTCAGAGGAAGAGGTCAGGCTGTCTCAGCTGCAACTCAAGATTGACGGCGCTGAAGCTAAGAACAAGATCAATGATCTTCGTGAAAGCTATAAAGCACCTGAACAAAAAGAGTCTGCACCTATAGACGCTGATGACTTTATTGACGCTGATTGGATTTCAAAGATGGAGCGTGAAGTAGATACTCTCACTGGGTTGGAGTTCGACCTCGGAGGAGATAAGTCTTTTACGTTCGCACTTGATGATTCATACAAGTCTGTTCTCAAGGAGAAGAATGCACAGCTAGAGCAATTTTTTGACCCATACGTCCGTGAGGATGGTAGCTGGGATTACGACACACTGTCTTCTCACAGAGCCCTTATTGATAATGTAGACACAATTGTTCAGTCTGCATATAGACAAGGACTCAGTGATGGACAGCGAAACGTTGTAACTACCGCAGCCAATGTGTCTGTCGATACACCTCAAACAGGAGATACGGGTCGAGAACAATCTCCGCTTGTATCTGGCCTAAAACAAATTATGGGTCAGGCAGGCAAAATGACTTTCAAAATCTAAACTAAGAAATTATGAGCTTAACAGCTGCAAATAGGGACAACGCTCCCTTTGATATTCAAGCCAACCCAGACAAGTATGCTGCGATTGGCGATCTCCTGAACGCTGCGGCGTCTACCGTTACTGATGTGCATGGTAAGCCAGATGTGTCTGAACTGTTGGTGCAAACCTACGGTGACCAAGGCATCACTGGCTTTTTGAAGTTGACTGGTGCAGTTACTTCTGCTGGTGCTTCTGACCAGTTGGAATTTTACGAAGTTGGTCGTCGCCACAAAAAGTACACCTATGCTTCTGATACTGACATTTCAGGTAACCAAGTCAGAATTGACGTTGACGGATTGACCTTTGACGATGGCGCTGGTGGAACTACCGCTGAAATTGATTTTGAAGCTGGTGATGTGTTCATGGATCTTGGAACAGGCGCAAGACTGTTCTTTGTTCAAAACGATAGCACTCACTTGTTGTTCAATCGCTTGGATGGTAAAAACGCATCTGGCACTAATGAAGTTGCAGCGGGAACTGGAGGTTCTTTGATCCACATTGGAAACATGTACTCACAGGGCTCTAATCAGCCAACTAAATTCACTCAGCCAGAGGTTAAGCGTCGCATTAACACTTACGCTATCACTAAGGACCGTTACCAAGTTAATGGGTCACAGGCTACCAATGTTGGTTACATCAACATCGGTAACGGTGACTACAGATGGTTTATGTACGGTGAGCAAGAAGCTCGTAAGCGTTTCGAAGATCGCCGCGAAATGATCATGTTGTTTGGTGAGTTGAATGATCACTCTGATGCCAACACCTTGGCGGTCTCTACTGATGGCTCTAACGGCAAGTTTGCTGGTACTGAAGGCTACATCACTGCTCTTCAAGACGGAGGTATCAACTGGGCTGACAGCGCAGGCATCGACTCTTTGTCTGACATCGACACCATCATTGCTGAGTTGGACGCTAACGGTGCTCCTTCTGAGTACGCTATGTACCTCGACAGAGATCAGTCTTTGAAGATTGACGACATGTTGGCTGCAGGTGTTGCTACACAGGTTACTGCTGGTCTCCCAGGTCAGTTCGGAGCCTTCAACAACAGCGCTGATTTGGCTGTTCAGTTGGGCTTTAAGAGCTTTACTCGTGGTGGCTACACTTTCCACAAGCACGACTTTAAGTTGCTGAACGATCCAACCTTGTTGGGTGGAGCTTCAGCTAACTTCTTCAAAGGCGTCATGTGCCCATTGACTACTGTTGCTGATGCCCGCACTGGTATTTCCGCTCCTGCATTGGAGATGAAGTACAAGGCTTCAAATGGCTACAGCAGAGAGATGGAGCACTGGGTAACTGGCGGCGGAATCATGGGTCACACCAACGGAGACAACGGTCAGGACGTTATGACGTTCCACTACCGTTCTGAGACTGCGTTGTTGACTCGTGCTCGTAACCAGCACGTCTTGATCACCAAGTCGTAATAACTAACCTGAAGTAAAGAGTGAGAGCCTTAGGGCTCTCGCTCTGATCTTCATAATATTTTTAATTATGGCAAACCTTATTGCGGCCTTTGCTGGCCAGACAAAAGAAAGTTCAGACATTGCAGTGACTGCTAGTTTTGGAAACCTGCTTGCCAACGTTAGCAGCGAAGTTTTTGAAATTCAAACAACAGTTGGTTCAGGCGTTACTGCTGATTGCACTCTTCCCGCGCCTAAGAAAATCACCAACGAGGATGGTGAGGTTCAAGTTGGAAGATTGCTGAGAATTACGCAAAAGACCAACGGTGGTTCAAGCGCGGACAATGACATTGTGTTCCCAGATGCTGCTGGGTCAAATATCACTTTGACTCAAGATGCTTCCGCTGAAAGCGTTTTGCTCTTGGCTGTTGAACAGGGATATCTCGTCATTGAGAAAAACTTCTAATTGTAATTGGGGGGGCGGGAAATAACTTTCCCCCCTCCCCTTTTATTTTAATTTTAATGAAAAAGTTTTTCCTGTTTAGAAGACAAGAGGTATCTAGATCAAGCACCTTTGCTTCAGACTCTGGCACTGGTGTAGATATCTTTGGTGTACCTGCCGACTTGCTTGCTTTCATGAGCGCAGAGCTTGGCAAGGTTAAGATTGTATTTAACAACGCTACCCCCTACGAAGATAACAACCTTGTCGACGGGGACTCTATGCAAAAGACATCAGTGACTGTGTCATGCACAGATGGAAAAGAAGCGGATGTCATTGAGTCTATCATGAGGTTTATTGGTAGTGAGGGGCCGAGGTTTAACATCATGAAGTTTGACGCTGTAGAAGGATTCTCTAACCTCGAAGGAGTAACCACAACAGGCATTACAGATGTCCTCTCACAGGTAAGAAAGACTCCAGTAGAAAGAATTACAGGAGAGTCTTCATCAAAAACATTTATTGGGGGGACTAGTGGTACGGCGTTTGGTTCACCCAACAGCATTCAGGGAATAGACTTTGGATCATCTTCCAATAAGCCAATCGTAGATTACAATGAGTCTGGCATTACTGTTTCTTCAGGAACCAGCATTAACGGATGGACAAACAGCGGTACTGGTGGCTCCACATATGACTCTACTACAAACGGAACCCCTACAAAACTTACCGCTGTAGGCAGGGATGGGAGTGGTGTCAACACTGTTGCAGCGGACGTAACAACGAGCCAGTACTTTATAATTGGAACAGAGCTAGAAGTTGCGGGACCTTTTACAACTTACATGGTTTTAGCTGATAATCCTTCTGCCATAATAACTCAAAAAGGCGGTAGGATTATGCATGGAAACATTTTTGGTGGCGCTGATGGCACTTCGTTTGGAATATTTGGATCTCTTCAAGACGCATCTCAAAATTTGTTTTCAGTAAGAGGAGATACCTTTACGGGTCTGCCAGCTCAGGCCCCTGGAAACGTGGCTCAACAAGAAACTGAAGACGATCTTATCAGAACGATTGATGTGTTTGTTTTTAGAAGAGATGAGTTTAACGTGATGTTTATTCACGATCATACTGGAGAAATAATATCTACGTTTGACCCAACTGACTTTGGAGTTGATAACCTTGTGTCAGATACTGCCTCTTTTTTTGGCTCTGTTAATGATTCAGGCAGGCAAGATGGAAACCTTGCCATCAAAAACTTTGGTGGGGCACCACTCTCACCTAACCCTAAATTTGCAGGCCACATTGCTAGGTTTGGGGTTATAAAAAACGACATAGGAACAGAACGCGCAGCCCGCTTAGCCACGGACTTGCACGACCTTTACAAACCAATATCTTAATTACATTTAATATGGCTGAACAAAAAAGACGGTCTCCTGGAAGACCTAAAAAAGTCCAGGCCCAAGACACTGACACCGCTGTTGCGGCACCTTCAACTCCTAAAATTAAGTGGGAGGAAAAACAGGACAGCAGAATGACTGCTGAAGAGTGGGTGACAGTACGATCAAAAAACCCTGTTGCTTTAATCATAAAGCAAAAAAATGTCACTGTTTACGACTCTGAAAAAGATAAGATTAGATCAATTCGATACTGCCCAAACGAAGACTCTATTTGGACTGAAGAGCAAAGTGAATTTGCAACGGTCGGAGCTATTATTTTTAGAAATGGTCGCCTTATTGTTCGATCTGATCAGCCAAACCTCAAAAAGTTTTTGAGAGCTCATCCTGGAAATGCAGCAAACGGTGGGTCAACTTTTAAGTTGCGCGATACTACAAAGAAAATTTCTCAAGAACTTGAGACAGAGTTTAAGGCAGCAGAGGTTGTATCAATGGTTCGAGACAAAGACATTCTAGACTTGGTTCCTGTTGCAATCTACTTTGGTGTAAACGTTGACGCTAAATCAAGCGAGATTCGACATAACCTTTTGCGTATTGCTAAGCGGGACCCCAAGGCCTTTATTGAATCCTTTGATTCGCCTCAGGTTCAGACTCGAGCACAGGTTCAGCAGGCCAATGACTTTGATATTATCAAAGTAAAGTCTGATGGTGTGTACTGGACTGACAGCAACACGCTTATTGTTTCTATTCCAGCAGGTATGGATGGGTATGATGTTATGACTCGATTCTGCCTAACAGAGAAAGGATCGCTAGTTCATGAGCGCATCAAAGAAGAGCTTGCAAAGCTCTAAGAGAGAGGCCCAAACGGGCCTCTTTTGTTTTTGTATATTTGCTTCATGATATCTGTAGTAGAAGTATTCAACGCCGTAAGGGATATGGCGAACCAGGATCAGAAGGGATTCGTCACGCCAGTTGTTTTTAATTCTTTTGCTGCTGCTGCACAGAGAAATGTTTTTGCTAAGATCTCAGACAAGATCGTGGCAGCAAAAGCTGCGAGGGCTAGGGGCATAGACCCATCTGACACAGACTCTGTTCTTATTAAGTATAAGAACTTTATGTCTAACTACGAAAGGACTGTCAACATCAGTCAGGGATCGCTTCTCTCTCCTGTAGATTCTACGGTGTTCGCTGAGGGAGACGTAGTAGAGACACAACCCTTTGCAAAGCCCAAGGATTGCTACAGTATTATTTCTATTTTTGACGGCGACTCTGACCTTGGGTACAAAAACTTTGAGCTGGTGTACAACACTAGAGATATGGCAAGGATTCTTAGAAGCAATCTTTCTGCCCCTACTCAAGAGTTTCCTGTAGCTCTCATCTCTAATAACATAGAGATATTCCCTGATGCAGCAAGTGTTTCTGAAACAATTAAAATGACGTACTACAGGATTCCTTCTTCTCGTACCATTTTAGGTTCCTCCTTGCCTGCAAACTCTGTTGACTTTCTTTCTTCTCCACGCATCTCTATGTCTGAGAACTCTGCTTTTGGTAGTGTTGTAGATCTTTCTTCGAGTAGAAACTTTGACCTGCCTCCAGACATGTTCCCTGAGCTCATGGAAGAGATAGTGAGCATGATTGGTATTAACCTCCGCGACCCATTCATGGTGAAAGTCGCACCTAAAGTAGTTAAGTAATGGCGTATGTAGATTACTCCACTAAGGGGATGGCTTATGTACCCCTTCGCCAGATAGTAGATGATTTTTTGTTGACAGTCGACGAAGACGACTACACTGCAAACGTATCAGATGTTACGGTTCGTAACCTCGCCTTGCGCGGAATTAGAGAGTTTGGGTTTGATGTCACCACTAGAGTCAAATCAGTAAAAAGGACTATTGAATCTAACGACACGATCACCCTGCCTGAAGACTTCGTGGGGCTTATCAAGGTTGGTATCGTAGACACAGACGGTGTGATCCGTGTGATGAGAGAAAACAAGAACATTAACTTCTCTCAAAAGATTATTGCCGACAGAACAGAAGGATCTCTTCAAGACTCAGAAGGCTATGTGGATGGTGCTAATAACGACGTCACGCCTCCGCTTATGATTCAGCAGAACGCTGATCTCATACAGAACAGAGAGGATAGCAAGGGCTCCACGGCAGGTCAAACGGGCAGCAGCAGTGAGGAACTGAGAGAAGATATCTTTAGAAACTACTTGTATGAAAACACTCTCGGAGCTCTTTATGGCCTTGGAGGTGGGGTAGGTGTAGGAGAGTACAGACTCAACCTCGATCAATTCAGAATTGAAGTTGCAACCAATTCCAATACTACAGAGGTAATCATTGAGTACATATCTGATGAGGCAAGAAGCACTAACCCTTTGATTCATGTATATGCTGAAGAGGCCCTTAGAAGCTACGTATACTACAAGGTGTGTGAGCGTAAGCGCAACGTACCTGCCTCAGAGAAAGCAAGGTCTAGAGCGGAATACTACAATGAGAGAAGGAAGGCTAGAGCTAGAATGAACTCTATCAGTAAAGACGACATTCTTGGCGTGGTGAGAAAGAACTTTAAGCAAGCACCTAAGTACTAATGGCGGTAAACAAGGTCTATCCTAGATCGCTGTCTAAGTCTAAAGACGCTAGACTGCGCAAGAAAACTGAGATGCTCGATGCCCTTAATGTAAGGGTTGACGAGTCTAATGACGCACACCAAGGCGGCGACTCAGAAAACATAACGAATGGTGAGTCAGGCAATGCTGGTGTGTTGAAGCCCGTGCTTGGCAACACGCTTGTCGAGTTGAGGAGTGCCATTAATTCTGATGGTGACGATACTCCTTACAGTTTAATTGGCAGTGTTTCTGATGAGGCTCGCGGAAAGATATACTACTTTTTGTGGCACCAAAACCCAGTCAAGCACTCCGTCATTGTTTATGACGATGAAAGCGAAAAGATTTCTATTGTCCTTGAAAGTCAATATTTCAACTTTTATTACAACTCTTACGTTCAGGGGGCTGTAACTCATGCCTCAAGCGCAGAATACGGACAGGGTACTGGGGAGAAAACTTTTTTGTACTTTACGGACAATGCAAACGAACCACGATGCTTGGATGTTGATGCGTGTCTTTCAAACGAGAACTCAGGATATTCGGAAAATGAGAACATAGAGTTTATCTCTATGTGCCCCATCACTCCTACGCGCCCTATTCAAACGGAATTTGATTTCGATGCATCTCGCACTACTAGTAACTTCAGGAACTCTAGGGGTCTACAGTTTGCGTATCAGAATGTTTATAAGAACGGCACTGTTAGTGCTTTCTCTGTTTACTCAAAGCTTGCTGTTAACCCAGCATACTTGTTTCAAGGTGCCGACCCCACACCAGAAGTTGACGCCTACAACGTACTGAAAGTTAGAATCCCTACTCAAAACAATAATGTAGAATCTATAAGACTCTACGGAAGAGAGGGTAACGATGGCGCTTGGTTCTTTATTGATGACTTTGTTGAGTCAGAAACAGCTACTAGAAGAGATTGGAGTGGGCCTTTTGGAGGGCATTATACTCAGACTCAAGAGGGAACACCTGTTGTTCCTTTTACGTACAACACGTTTACTTTCTACAACGACAGGCTTGTATCGTATATTCCTGAAGACATAACATTCAAGCAGTTCGATAGCGTTCCAAAGTTGGCAGAAGCCCTCGCTATATCTAACGATAGGCTGTTTATGGGTAACTACGTAGAAGGCTACGACAAGCCTGAAGTATCAGCCAACCTATCATACTTGCCTCAATCTAGACCAGAAGACTTTCAGTCTATTGACCTTTCTCTTATCCCTGAGGTCAGAGTAATTGGAAACCAGTCAGGCGTTAAGAATAGGATTTCTGGTTACAGACTTGATATGTCTGGAGTTGCTGATGTTTTATCTTCAGGCTCTACACTTAACGTAAGTGTGTCTCTGAACCCAGATCAAAACATTCATCTTTACCAGTCAAAGGATAGTTTTCACTCCAGCAGGTTCGTAACTTTTAATGATCCTGACGACGCTACTCTTGTAAGAGATGTGTTTGATAATACTGGGAGTCAAGACATAAACTCAATTATGTCTTCGGAAGAATTCCATCCATCAAAGCAGTGTGCAGGAAAAGTAACAGGGACTAATAGAACATTTAAGGGTAGAGCCTTTACTGTAAAGGATATTGGTTGGGACCCTCTTGCATCTGTTGTTGACACTCAACAGAACTCACCTTCTGCTAGTTGGACTTCTGTGAATGGGGAGGTTGAAATTGCATACGGAACCTCTGCATCTAACCCGCTTATCCTTCAGGGTAAGCCTATGACGTTCTTCGTTAGGATATTCATAAACAATGATATATCAAAGTCTGATTTGTCTGGGCTGTTGGGCGACATACTATCAGGCAAGGAAGTTGTGCCCCCAAGAATAGACGTAAATCCTGGTCCAGGCCAGATTGTTAGCAATGATGTTTTGGTGCTAGACGTCAAGACATCTTCTTCGTATACAATAGATTGCGGTCTCAACAACTATGACTACATAAATAGAGGGTCTTCAAACAACAAAAAGATTTGTTTTGCAGTAGATAGGACTTTCGCTGAAAGTAACCCAGAGCTTATACCCCCTTGCGGATACTTTATCGTAAACAAAGCTGATATCACATTTGGCCTAGTAAACATCACGGAGTCAGACACGTTTGATAGTTCTAGAAAAAACGCCGCTGGTTCATTTGAGGATCAGCTGTTTACTGGCTCTCCGTCATCTCAAACTGACGACATATTTTTTGGTCTTGACGTAAGGGATATTGGTCAGGCTGAAGTATTTACATGTATCCCAGATATTAAGGGTGGGTATATGCATACAGCTAATGTTGGTGCATCAAAGCTTGATGATCTCTTCCTTTTTGGTGCAGCTCAAAATGTCCCTCGACCAGGAAGCAATAATATACGTGGGTGGGTTGTGTTGAGCAGAGGAACAGCGGCAGCTATTGTAAACCAAAGTATTAGCGGTTCTCAGCTTATTGACGCGATAACGCAGCAGCAATCTAAGATAGACGTACAGACAATGATTGATGGGTCGTACGCTGGAGGTCAATACGCTAATGAAGGGATAAACAGCCTTCCGTTCCGCATAGAGTTTGACCCTGGTGTTGTGGAATACAACATCGACACTAGCCCTTCCTTTGGAAACATAGAGAACGTTAGAAAAATTCTTGGGTATTTTAACCCACCAGGAAGAAGTGTGTCTTCCCCAGGGGCAGAAACTACTGCTGACGAGGGTCGAGGTGGATTAGACGTAGCGACAAGCACGGGTAGAATTATCTGCACTAGGCAAAGGATTGTTGAGGAGTTAGCAGTTCAATTTGGATCATCAACCAATATCATTGACGACGCTCAAGCCATATCAAAAAACCTGCTTGGCTACACCCTTGTTGATGGGGAGAGCGGGCCAGGATCAAACTCGTTTATTGGATCTATAAACTCGTCAATCCTTAGGGACGGCATACTCTACCACACTGCTGGTACGGGGGAAAAGCCTGGTACACCAAATGCCTTGGCAGGAATCACTGACCCATTTAATAACATTGGTGGTCTTAACGGAAACCTTTCCTTGGGTGGGTCTGTCAACACGGCGGCGCCTGGAGTTTCCTATGCACTCCCTCTTGGATACTACAACAATGTGTTTGAGTACTACATGGCCTATGTGCAGAATGGGGATTTAGGAGCAGATCCTTCTATTATACTCGACATCAACCCCAATACAGCCAATCTTAACGCATATGACGGAAGACTTGATGGGAATATTAGAAATGTTGGTGGGGCAAACATCAACTTTTCAGATTTTGCAGACAGTATAACCCAGAACGAGGACTTAGGAACGTATGTTATTGACGACATCATGGGCTGGTACAGGCAGACCATCCCAGCTGTAGAAATAACGCAGCAAATTTCGTTCTTACAAGAGGGTGGAGATGTTGCAGACAGGAAGTCTTTTAAGAGTAACGCAAACCACTCGTTTGGAATTGTATACTCAGACTTTTTTGGAAGGCAAAGTTCTGTGTTCCCCCTGGGGTCAGCATTTGTTCCTCCGTATGAATCTCAAGTAGGTGGCGATGGTGGTGCGGTAAGTATGCAGATTGACATCACATCTGCTCCTCCAGAGTGGGCTCACTCATATCAGATTGTTTACGGAGGTAACTCTACGTACAACAACTTTATACAGTACTCTGCTGGTGGGGCCTTTATTTCTCAAGTAGATCTGGCTGAAGTTAACGATGACTTGGGATTTGTATCTACGGGAAACATATATGTATCCCTGAACTACCTTCAGGAGAATAGCGATGTGTCATACGCCAAGGCTTTTGGGGCTAGACCATCTGATGGTTCAGATAGATTTTACGAGTATAGACCTGGCGATAAGCTCAGGATAATCTCTTACTACGAGGGTGGGTCTAGAATTTTTGCTAATAACCTCGTCTTTGATGTTGTAGGTACAGCTACTCTTGGTGACACTGAGGACAACCCCCTGCATTCTTCTCTTAATAGTACGCCAGTACCAAACTTCAAGCAGGGAAGCTTTGTTATACTTCGCAATAACCCAGCGGCAGTAGGGTTTAATGTCAACTCAATTAAAGATGGTGGCAACACCCTCCCATCTACGTCGTCTTTGTGGAACAACAGGTGTGTGTTTGAGCTTTATTCTCCCGCATCTTTGACTGATCTCGACGACACTGCTTTTTTTGAGATAGGAGAGTCTTACAAAATCCTGAAATCAATTACCACTGACTCAAGTGGGCAAGAGATAGCCACTGCTACCCACCAGTACAACCCTATGGTACTTACTGACGGTGATGTTTACTTTAGACGTCACGCCGTAAACTTGCCTTCTCTTAGTCAGGGTAGTTATCAAAGCATAATCAATGCTGAGGAGTCTTCGACCCCTTCGTTCTTCAACTACTATCTAGAGTCACCAACATTCAATGACAATGTTTTGCGTGCTGACCAGCATGATTACGGAAGGATCAAGGCCGTTGTTCCTAATGCATCTGAAGTTCGCAGATATTCTAGTATAATCTTTTCAGATCAAGACGATTACTCTGATGCGCAGTTAAGGCTTAATTCTTTTGACGCTACTAAGCAGCCATTTAAGGACGTGCCCAACTCTTACGGGAATATCTCTGCTATTCTTGATTACAACGACGCGCTGTTTATTTTTCAGCAAACAAAGACAAGCCTTATCCCTGTAAACAGGCAGATTATTTCTGATGTGTCAGGCAATGAGTCTATTATTGCCACGTCAAAAGTCCTTGGTAACCAAAGATACTGGGCGGGCGAGAACGGTTGCCACACAAACCCTGAGTCTATAGCTGTTGTTGGCAATACCATATACTGGGCCAACAGAAAAAGGGCAAAGGTCTACAAGTTCAACAACGCCAACGGCGTTAAGGCTATCTCCGACATGGGTATGGCATCGTACTTTACAAAGTTCTTTAATGATCTAAACGAAGGTGCGGGAGAACCAAGGGTTGTTGGGGGATATGACCCCAACTATGACGAGTATATCTTGTCTGCGTACAATCAACAGGTTATAGACTTCACTCCTGATATCATACCAGAGATTGACACGGGAACTGACGATGATTTTGGCTCTGATACCTTTGATGACCTTAACGAAGAGGTTACATCTGACGGCCTTACTGCTGAAGAAGAAGCTGCTCTTTTGGCAGATCTTGCTACAACGGAAGCTGATCTTGCTGCTGCGCTGCAAACCATCGCAGAATTGAATGCCCAGATAGCCGAACTGATAGCTCAACTAAACTCAGAGGGAGACGGTGACGATGGGGTACTTCCTACTGGACTTAGTGATCTCGTAGAGGAAATAAACGACCTTAACAACGAGGCCAACAATCTTGAAAACTTTACGATTGAATCTATCAACCAGCAAGTAGCAGAGCACTTAATAACTCACGGACTAGCGAACGAAACTTTTTCTTTGGCTAACTCTTTGCTTAGTCAGTTTGGATTTGAGTACAGTGAGGGTGTTGCTGTGTTTGCAGGTGGCCAAACAACTGGATTCGAAGACCCTGACGAGGTGTTTTCGTATGCTGGGAGTGATTTACCATTGACAGATATAATTTCATCTATTGGTAATAGTCTAAACGAGATTTACGCTTCTTACAATACGTTTTCGACCGCAACGGACCAGATTGCACTAAGAGACGGAACTCCATTTACGTTCCAATCTTGTTATGGAGCGGGCCCAAACCCTCCCGCAGGAACTGTTATAGGTGATGGAGGTGCTGAAGCTTACACTACGTATAAGGCAACTATAAATCTGCTCAGACAAAACGTTCAAACGTTTGGTATTACAGAAGCAATAGACTCTCTCAAGGATGAGGTTGACAGCTTGAACACAGAGGTGTCAGAGCTTCAGCAAACAAAGGGGGAGTTGCTTAATCAGATCTGGGAGTTTACCCTTGGTTTCGAAGACTTCGACTTGCCTGATGTTTCAGGAGACGATGCCAATGACATAGCCACAAACACTGGTGACTTCACCATCTCAGTGAGCTCTCAAGATCCTAACGGAACATTGCTCGATGATACGATCTCTATTATTCAGGGTCTTAAGGCTACGGGTGGTGACGCTGCAGCTATTGAAAACTACTTGTTTAGTGCTGATGGCACGTTTAATCTCATTGGTTCTGCAACAGTTCAAGACTACATACAGTCTGGGGTAAACAGTATTGTGAATATCCCCAGTAGAAACCAAAGGATTCTGGGTCAAAACATAATCACTGGCTTGGAGATAACGAGAAACTCTCTTGCTCAAGCCCTGATAAACAATAGCACGGCCATTGCAAATGCTACATCAGACTCTGAGACGGACCTTTTTACTTCACTTATAACTCTAGGCATTGATCCAGGTTTAGCTGGAGTCATATTGTCTGGAGACGCAGGCGGTCCTTTAGCTTTAATTAGTGAGCTTGACGAGAACGGTGACAACGTAATTACTGATGCAGAAGTTGCTGGACTTCTGCCTACTATTTCTTTTGAGTCTGCTCTTGACGACGTCGTCAGTGGCCTTGGAGGTGAGACTGTCCTCAACACGGGAGCTTGGGACGCTTTAAAGGGTCCTATTGGAACCGTTTTTGACGAAGTCCTTGATCTCTCTGAGGCACTAGGAATGGAAGATGAGACAAGCGGTGGTGCCCAAGACGGATTTTTAATCAACGACATTGGGGTGCTGCAAGAATTAAGAGACGCTATCACTTCTACTGAATGGTCTGAGGGAAATCCTGATGTAATCCTTGAGGTTGCTAACAAGCTAAACCGCAGAATAAGTTCTAACTTTTCAGACCAAGCTGATCTTATAAAGATCTTTGAGACACTTCAAAATAAGTTTGTTCAAATAGCTCAACTTCCTTTAGAAAGAGGTTACAGCAACACATACCCTGTTGCTGACGTCAACAGCGGCACAACAGAAATTGCCTTGAGAAACAGTATATGGAAATCTTCTTGGCACAATGCGGTATCAAACATAGTTGGTGACCTCGATGAAACAATTAAAATGCTTCAGGACTTCCAAAACCTTTTCTCTGGTGATAGCGAGCAAGATCTCTCTGTAATTACAGACTTTGAAGGTGGCAGTTTTGACGTCTCCATTGGCAATCCAACAAGCTTGGGGGCAAATCAACTTGCTGTTGGATTGGATGGTGTTACAGCGCAGAGTTTATTGTCTGGAGAAAACTACTCAGTACAAAATACTTCTCCTGGTGGAGGTACCGCAGAAAAAAGGAGCTCTTTCTATGGGCTTAGTTCTGCTTTGGAAAGAATAAACACATCCATTAAGAGCGTTATTGAAAGCGCAGATGCACTTGATCAGAGCAGAATTACAAACTTTACAAACAGCTATAGCTTGCTTGACAGCGACCCTGGCGCTGGGCTTGGAAACTTTATTGTTAATAGTGATGGATCGGATGTTGACTCACGAGATCAAAACATCAGGGCGATTATAGGCGGTAACGTAACTACTGACCTTACATCTTCATTTAACAAAACCACTTTTAATGCAACTCAAGTAGTTGAAAGAGTCGAGGGAGCTCTCAATCCTGACAGTGAATTTTTCAACCCAGCTTTTGCTCTAAGCATAAGAGACACCCTCCTACAAACACAAAACGAAATCAGTCAAGATTTGTCACCAGGTGCCCAAGGTGATTTAAACGGCGACGGACTAACGGGGACGCAGGACTTGCTTGAGTTCTTGTCCTTTTTTGGCCAACAAGTAGATTCTTATAACCTTTCGACACTCGTTAGCGATGGCGTCCCAGTTGCTTTGCAGTCTCTCGTGGATGCGATTGAAGCTGAAGATGATCTAGCTTTTTTACCAACGGCAGACGACATTTACACCCCAGAAGATCAAGTGGATTATGACGGATTATGACGGATTCGGACAACAAGGATAATAGATATGCCAACAATAGGATTTAGCAACAAAAGAAATGCTTGGACCAGCAGGTACAGCTATGCTGCATCATGCTTTGCGAGGGTGAACAATAAGTTCTTTTCATCCCCTGCAAGCCCAGATATAAACGGTAGCTCTGACGGCCCAATATGGAAGCACGACTCAGGGTCTACCTACAACAACTTTCACGGCGTTGCGACTCCGTCTGAATTTAATGTGACGTTTGCAGACAAGCCGTCTACGAACAAGATATACAAGACACTTTCTGTAGAGGGAACAAAGAATCTTGGCGGCAGCTTTTGCTTTGTCAAAACATCTAATGCACTTGATGAGAATGCGGTATCTAATGATGCCGCTACTGTTGACATATTTAGAAATATTAATGGAACTACGTATGGGCCTATCCCAAACTCTAATGTTGTATCAGGCGGTAAGAATCTAATTGTTTTGGGTCGTCTACGCAAGAATAGATTTGGAGTCGCTGTTAGCAATATTCCTGCAAATGATTCTGGTACCCATCCTGCTTTTTTTAAAGCTAACCTTGATCCTAATTCAGGAATATCTCCTGAGATCCAGCACAGCAAAGACATTCCAATGAAGATTCTTGCTATGTCAGCTCAGACAATTATTACTGAAAATGATTCAATTGCTATTGATCAGGTGTCTAACTTGACTTATCAAGATCTGTCTTTAGACATAACAGCTAAAGCTATTCACCCATCGTTTGCTAACTCCGCAATTTATACGCCATACGATCCCCAGGATTTTACAATTAACTTTGATCAAGGGATATCTCTTGTTGGTAAAATAAACACGGCAATAAATGTTGGAGATGTGTACCTTCTTGGGTTGATTCACCCATCGTTTGCTGGTGACACATCTCGAGGACAGTACGCTGAGGCTAGGGTGCAGATACCGTTAAGCAAGGGTTATTTTGAGGTATATTCAATGAATATGCAGTATGAACCCATTCAACTAGCTCATGATAAGTGATAAATGATTAAATTTGCAGACATGGCTCTGACTATAGAATACTTTATGAGTCTCCTTTGGGGTGGAATAGACTACCCAGGACTTGTTTATGCTGTTGATCCCTTCACTATTGCCTTGATAGCAAGCGCACTGGGTAAGGGTGTCAAAGCATACAGGGACATAGAAGAGGGAGACGAGATGATGCGCAAAGGTGAAGAAGGATACGACGACTTTACCAAAAAACTCATGGATATTGCAAGTGAGGAACGACAGTTGGACCAGGGATTCTTTGATCTCGAGCAAGCTCAACGTAATGCCACTGAGTTTCAGCGTCAAAACATGGAGGATATGGCGGCTAGAGCTGAGGGTACTCTCCTTAGAAATATAAGCTCAAGGACTGCACCTAATGTAGCGCAAAACATCTCTGCATTGCAGCGACAAACCAATCAAAACCTTGCTGCTCTAGCAAATCAAGATCTTTCTGCTCGTGCCTCTCTTCTTCAGAGAAAGCAGGCCGTTGATGACGAAAACTTTATGCGTAAGTTCAACATGGAAAAGTTTCTCTATGGCACAGAAAGGGAAAGGGCTGCAGCTTCAGCAGAGGCAGGCAGACTTCAGTCGGACGCAGGCCTGGATTCCATGGTGGACATTATTCCCCAAGCGCTTGGAACATTTGCTAATCTAGAAGCAAGTGGGCTGATGGGCGAAAACAGAACAACTCCAGACGCAAGTACTGACTTTGATTTTAACAGCCTCAACACGCCTGTATCTCAATTAGAGATGCAGAGAATGTATCAATTTCTTACCCCAGAACAGTTGATGTTGATGGGGTTGCCAACAGAAGACGGAGTTGAGCCACAACGAGATCTTGAATCAGATATAAATTTTCCGACAACAGAAAAGGGAGGTATACTTAAGGCTAAAGCAGGCGCGGCGTTTGTCACTCCAGGTGAATTTAGCCACGAAACCAACCCTCAAAACGTAAGAGCAGAGGATGGTAAGATGATCTTTGAAAACAAAAAAGGCGAGGACATTGCTGAAGTTACTGGTGAAGAGATTGTCATAACAGACGAAGGGAAAGAAGCAGGCGTTGTGGTAATCGACCCCAACACTGCAGTCTCTATGGAGGAACTTGTTGAAAAGGAGGACAAAGAAGGCCTCTTCCAGTTTTTCAAAAACTTCTTGAGGAAGAAAAAACAAGAGCAAGAGGAGCACGAGGCTATGAAAGAGCAAATGCAAGAGGAAAATGTCTGAGTTTTTCTACACTCAACCAACTAAGACGAGCGGAGATAATTTTACTCAGCTTAATGAGATGATCAACCAGAATGCTGGTCGTCTTCAAAGAGCGATGCTTCAAGATCAGGCCGTTAAAAATGCTAGAGCAAGACAACAGGCATCTGAACTTCAAGCTGCTCGTAAGAGTGCTGCTGAGCAAAGAAAAAGAGTAGACGGTTACGACTCATCAGTGCTTATTCCGCCGTTCAGAGACTTGTTCAATCAGTACAAGCAACAGCAACTAGAGGGCATTGATTACTTTATGACAGATGATGAAGTGGCTGTTGAAACAGCAATCAATAACATCGCCCAGTTCTACACTACATATGCAGATCACACAACGAATGAGTCTGTCATAAACAGCAGAGACAGAACTTTAGAGTTGGCATCTGACGCAACAAAAAGGCAGGCAGAGGAGGAGTCTTACTCTAGTGTAACCATGCTTGATCTTGATATGTCTAAGTATGTGGCCATGGAGCAGTACCACAATGGGGGATTCGCTACGGGATACGAGCTTGTTGGTAATCAGATTTATGCTACTGGCAGCGAAGGGTATATGCCTGTAGAGAATATGTCTGCGTTTAAAAACCCAAAGAACTTTGAGCCAACTATAGGTACAAAGCCTGCTCGAAGCCTTAATGAGTTTGCTGTCGGTAGAGTTCGAGACGCTGCCGTCGGAACTAACTCATTTGAGTGGACTCAAGAAAGCGATGCAGCTGCAATAAACGCAGCAACAGCATTGGTCAGAAATGACAATACGGACGAGGGTCTTGAAGTGAGGCGCAGAATTGCAGAGGATTACTGGGGCCAAGAGCACCTAAGAAACAAAGATCTAGTGAATGCCTACATGCAGAACGAAAGGGATGCTGAGGGTAACTTCATTAACGAAACCGCAAGAGCGTATCAAGAAAGGCTTCTTTCTTGGGAGGCTGAAGCAATTAGCTCTATGCACCAGATGTCTATTGTTGATTTGACAGATCCAAATGCAGACGAGCAGGGCAGCGATAGAGGTGATGGGTCTATGACGTTAGAGCAGGTAAGGGAAGAGGTGTTCCAAGACATCGACGCTAAGTTCAGACCAGTAGAAAATATTGGTGCGCTGTTCGGAAGCGTTGATGCTCTGTCTTTGGGCGAAGGTAGAGGACTACCATATGGTTCTTTCTTCCCTCTTGAAAGAATCAGGATGGACAGAAAAACAATCAATGTTGAGAATCCACTTTACATACCAGTTACTAATGCTGCTGGAGAAACTGTATACCCTGAAGGTGTTGACCCTGTAATTAGTGTTTCTCCTAGTGACCTCGTGATTGTTCCAAACCAAGACGGTGGTTATCAAGTAATTATAGAAAACATTACTGTAGATGGAAGTGAGTTTTCTGCAGCTGTCTTTGATCACGAGATTGACAGAGATGTAATAGCAGACCTTGATTTCTACATCAAGGAAGTTTACGATAGACACATTGGGCTGAAAGACTTGGTTGATGCGGCATTTGAATCTAAGGCAAGGTTTGGCCAGCGAGCCAGACAAGCCAGAGATGAGGCAGAAGCGCCTCAAGGGGGTATGGATCGCTTTTAAAAAACACTAGATGAACGACGAAGCTCTGGAAGTACTGTATGGCCTTGCTCAAGGTGACGGATACAGCAAAACATTTGATGAGTTTAAAATACTCATGTCTCAGAATGAGGAGGCGGTCAACATGATGTACGGCCTTGCTCAGGGTGACGGATACAAGAAGGACGTAGATAGCTTTAAGACTCTTGTTGGTTTTGGGGCTGATCAAAAAAAAAAAGACGAGTCTGTTGTTTCGGAATCCAATTTGGAGGAGGCTTCATTGGAGCCTACCTCGCCTACGAGTCAGGAGATTCCCGCACCGAGTGGAGGTGCGGCTTCAGTAGACACTGAGCTCGCAAGAACAGCGGCACTTGACGCGGAGGTTGGACAGCCATTTATTGTTGAGGGTGCACCACAGCAAGACCTTAAGCCTGTATTCCTTCCTGGTAACTATGGAATCCAGCTAGTTCCTGACGAAGATGAGACTTACCTGACTGGTTCTTTTGGCCAGATGGTAAACAGTATCCCATACTTGGGTGAATTTATTGACGACTCTTTTAGGGCTATGTCAAAAGGTAAGGGGCGAAGAGAGTCTATCGTAGAAACGCACGAGCTTATCAGTAAGGGCAGCAATTTCAACATGGAAGACGTTGAAAGCTACGTTCAATCTGTAAAGGATTACGACGCCATGGTAGAGCAGTTCGGAAAGAGCAGTGATATGAAAGATTTCGAGGCTATATATGCTGAAGACCCTAATATGTGGGGTGTAGTAAAGGGCCTTGCTGCTAATCCTGGAGTTATATCAGAGGTGTTCTTGGAGAGCGGATCTTCTATGCTCAACAAGGCTTCCTTAGAAGCGTTTATGGCTGTAGAGGTGGGTGGTACTGCTGGGGGTGCTCTGGCTACTGGTGGTGTTGGTGCTCCCGCTGCAGCTGCGGCCTCACTTCCGTTTGCTTTTGCTGCTGCTGGTGCTCAGCTTGAAACAGCCGCTATGTTTACAGAGCTACTAAAGGAGGAGCTTGGGGGACAAGAATTCAACGAGGAAAATGTATTCGCGCTGATCAGCAATGAAAAAACTTACAGAAGAATTGTAAGAAAAGCAAAAAGAAAAGGCGCAACCGTTGGTGTTATTGATGCAGCAACAGGTAGGGTGGGTGCTGGAATATACACAAGGCTCGCAAGGCAGGGAAAGTTTTACGGTGGTGTAGCGGGTACAGGTTTAGTTGAGGTAACTGGTGCTGGATTTGGTGAGTACGCAAGTAGCAAAGTCATTGATAGAGAGGCCAGTGCTGCAGACATAGGGCTTGAAGCAACGGCTGGTTTGACGGGGGTCCCTGTTGATATTATTTCTGCTGGAAGGCAGCAAAACATTGCTAATATCAATGAGTCTAGACGCAGGCTTGATAATATTCTTGGAAAGAATCCAGTAGGACAAGACTCTCCTATGTACAAAATAAATGGGGAGGAGTTAGAACTTGATATGTTCATGGATATCCTTAAGGATCTGGAGCCTCAGGAGTTTGCTGACACTCAGATAGAAGTTTCAAACAATGAAGAGGTCTCTCAGCAGGTTCAGTCTATGTTTGTTAATGCTCAGATAGAGTCTGAAATATCTCCAGATATTCAGGGTGAGGACAGGGCAAAGCTTGTGGCGCTGGAAACAGAAAGACAGAAGTATGCAGACTCAGACCTCAGGAGTTCTAAGCAAAGGCTTAATCAGATAGACGCAAGAATCAAAGCTATACAGGACAAGTATGATGTAGATCCAGTTATACCTGAAGGCTCTGCGGTAATACCAACGTTTGGCGATGTGCTTGATTCTCAAGCAACTATGCAGGACGGAACCAAAGGATACATTAGAAGAGATAAGGAGTACGGAGATAGAATTGTTTTTGAGTCAGAGAATCAGATCATTGACCTGGGCAATGCGTCAGAACTTATGGACAAGCCAGTTTCTGACCTAAACATTACAGCTGAGGCGTCTAAGGTTACTGTCACACCTGACGGTGAGTTTGTTGTAGATGGAGAGGTTTACGCCTCTCAGCCTGATCTGCCAACACTTGGTATTGAGTACAACGCAGACGGCAGCGTCAAGTCAGTCAGCGTAATGGGGACAGATGGTGCTCCCAAAATGTTTGAGGGTCAAGTTGCAGAAGACCTTGCTTATCAAATACTTTTGGAGAATGCACAATCAGAATCTCAAATTGAAAGAGTAAACAGTGAACTAGAATCAGATGAAGAATTCCAAAGAGACCATGACCAGTATGTCAACAGAAAACAAAAAGAGCTCGCTGGAGAAACTCAAGGAGCTACCGATACCACTACAGATGAAGTATCTGAAGAAGTATCACCTGAGCCAACAGCAGAACCAGAGCAAGCCCCAGACCCCCTCTCCCCAGTAACCCCTGTTCAGCCTGATCAGGAGCCCCTCACCAGAGATGAGCTCAAGCGCAGGCAGCAAGAGGACGACTTGTTTGAGGGTGATGATGTAGGAATTACAGTTCCTTCCATCTTAAACAACGGCATTGAAGGAGTCAAGATAGGCACCTTTAAAAAGTTTAGGGAGTTTGTTAGGCGTAGGATGTTTAGTAGCAGGGCATTCAGGACCATGTCCTTGCGACGCCTCATGGAAAAGCAAGAGGCAAGTATGTCCTACTACAACAACCTGATTGACAGAACGATTAGAAGGTTTGACAAGGCTTTTAAGAAAGCTACCAAGGGTATGTCACCTGAGGATGTAGCAGCAATGAACGAAGCGTTTGATGCAAGGCTTAGAGGTGACATGACGCAGGCGTTGCCAGCAGAGCTAGAGATTATGGCTGCAGAGATGAGAGCATTGATTGATGCAGAGTCTCAGGCGTTGCTGGATATGGGTGGAATACCTGTTTCAACAGCAGAATCTATTGAACAGAACCTCGGCACTTACATGCGTAGATCTTACAGGATGTTTGACGACCCCAACTACAAGCCGTCTGAGGCCGTGGTTCAAAGGGCAAGAGACACCGTAAGAAAACAGGTGCGAAGCGCAGCAGAGAACTTGTCCGCTCGCACTGGTGAAGATGTAGACGCAATCATCGAGCGCATGGTTGACACCAAGCTCAATGACATCCTCGCTCAAGGTCAACAGTCGTCCGCGTTCAAGAAGGGCTCTCGATTCGGCAGTAAAGACGTCAGCAGTCTAAAGGCTAGAAAGGATTTTGACCCAGCTATTGCAGAATACATGGGCCTTTACACAGACCCAACTTTGAACTGGGCAAGAACGATGCAGGTCCTTGGTGGCATGACTAGCAACACCAAGTTCTTGAACGATGTATATGAACAGGGCACAAGAAACGGATGGATGTTTGAGGCCAGTGACCCCAACAGAGATTCGAGGTTTAGTTACAAGATGGCTGGGGAGAATACAGAAACCCTCAGCCCATTGGGTAATATGTACACTACCCCTGAGATTGGTAACGTTCTTGAAAACGCCCAGAAGCAGTATGGAATGTGGGCGAGAGCCTATAGAAGTTCAGTCGCTGCTGCTAAGTGGACCAAAACCATTGCCTCTCCTGTAACTCACATGGTCAACCTGTTTGGCAACGTTGGATTTGCATGGTCTAATGGTCACTTCGATATGTCTGGACCTAGTCCCTTTAAGGTTTTGGGGGCAAACATTGACTTGATAACTGACCAACAACTTACTGATTACTTTGATGTGATGGTCAAGAGAGGTGTGATCAATCAATCACCGTCTCTCTCTGAGGTGAGGGCTCTCTTTAAAGACGGTAACGTCGAAGCACTTCTCGAAAGCAGGGCATCAGATAGTAACATAACCAAAAGGCAAAAGGTGGCTAATGGGATCGCCAAAGGTAAGAGTGGTATGGAGGCTATCTATCAGATGGAGGACGATATATGGAAGATTTTTGGTTTCAATAACGAGACTTCTAGATACGCCAATGCTTTGTATGGAAAGACTGTTGATCAACTTACTGATTCAGAGTTAGATAGGGTTTACGACATTGCCGCAGAAAATGTAAAGAACACATATGCAAACTACAGCCGTGCACCTGAAACGATTCAAGCACTGAGGGGCTTGCCTATAGGTAACTTTGTTACATTCCAAGCAGAGGCATACAGAACTCAGTACAACATCTTTGCTCTTGGTGTTAAAGAGATTAAGGAGGGTAAGAGAACAAACAATCCTGAACTAACCAAGATTGGGCAAAAAAGGATTGCAGGTTCCCTTAGCTACAACCTGACCAGAAGATCAATAGTAGAAGGCTCAGCAATCATGGCAGGGGTTGGACTTACTGGTACCCTAAGAGGCTTGAATGATGAGGATAAAACCCAACGTCAAGAAGATATCAGAATGTTTCTTCCGTTCTGGTCTGAAAACTCTGACGTTCTTTATCTGTCTATTGACCCAGGAAAGGTTGAGTACATAGACTTCAATGCATCCGATCCGTTTGGTAATACTGGAAGGATTATAAATGCCTTCATGAACGAAGAGGATATGGACAAGGCCCTTATAAACTCTTTGGCTGAGTCTATTGGGCCGTTTGCAGAGCCAGAGATGGTAGCAAACACAGTGAACAACCTATATAACAAAAAGAAAAATTCAGGTGCACCGCTGTACCCAGATGGTGCCACTGACAGTCAGAAGGCTGACGCCATCATCAAAGAGTTTTACGACTTGTACAAACCAGGTCTGTTTAGCTCAATAAAAACCATGAGACAATCAGAGAGCAAGGTTAGGGATGGACTTTTAATGATGGTTGGTATGAGACCATACACTGTAGACATTGAAAAGACCTTTAGATACAAGACGTACGACTTAGCCAAGAAGATAAGAAGTGCTGAGAAGAACGAGAACATAGATCTGTACAACGAATCAATCAAAGAGATGAGCGATCTGTACATGGCTGCTGTACGTCTTGGTGTTCCCTCCGAGGATCTTGTCAAGGATATGAGGGCTATCAGCAAGGACAACAAATACAAAATCAGAACAGGTAAATTCTAATGGCTAAGAAGAAGAAGATAAGAGACACTAACCTTGGAAAGTGGCTAAGAGAAAAAGCTCCGTCTGTATTAGACACTGTTGGTGACTTGCTCCCAGATAAGGGAGGGCTTGGTGTTGTCAAAAATCTTTTAGACAAGGACTCTAGTGTAGACCCAGAGGAAGCTAAGGCCGCACTCGATGCAGAGGTTCAGTTCCAAAACAACGTTACTGAAAGATGGAAGGCCGATATGGGTAGCGACATCAAGCTCGCAAAGTACATTCGCCCCGTTACTTTGATTGCCCTGATGAGCATGTTTATGGTAACCATGGTAATGGATTCACTTGATAACCTGCCATTTAACGTCAAAGATTCTTATGTATCTTTGTTAGAGATACTTATGCTAACATCTTTCGGTGCGTATTTTGCTGGCAGGACGATAGAAAAGTCTAGAAAATAATGCTTGATAACTTGAGCCACTTTGAATTTTTGACTGTAGCTGGGGCGCTTGTAGCTGGGTGGCTTAAGTTTCAGGCGGACTACAATAAGCTCAGCTCTCGTGTACACGCTCTTGAAGCAGACAACGCAGAGTTTAAGGCAGATGTAAAACAGCTGCTCAAGGACATACAGGAAATCAAGTTGTTGCTTGCTAAAAACAAAGTTGAGTGAAGTCACGCTGATAAAAGGACTGCGGTTAATTTTGTAAATTAGAGCCATGAAGCCAAGAAAAATGAATCTTGGTGGCACACAAAGCTGGCCGCCAGACACAGAGGATCTTACTCAAGTTGCAAGGCAGGACAATACGTATGTCACTGCACCTCAACTAAACTTCTTAGCTAACCAACTGCTACCTGCTCAAGTTCCAAGTAACATTGAAGCAGAGATGCTGAATCGACAGGGCATTCCCGCTGTATCTACTCAGCCTTCGCGCCCCTCTATTGAATACGTAAGAACTTCGAATCTATTAACTCGTCCCATCATTGAAAAAAACCGTGAGGTTGCGGAGCTTGTAGAGAAAGGGTATGCGGAAGCCACAGCTCGGTCAATGGTCGAGAAGTACCATAGCGATATGGCTGAAAGGAATAAGTTCCAACCTGGAACCGTACAGTCTATCGCACCCCTTATTGACCTCACTCCTGTTGGTGATGCACTCGCCATGGCTGGTGCTCTGGGTCAAGCTCTTGAGGGAGATGCTTTGGGAGCTGGAGCTACGGGAGGTCTCGCTCTTGCCACCATCTTTACTCCTATTTCTGTTCCTAGACATGCTCAGGCAGATGACCTGTTAAGACTTAGTGCCTCATCACTTGCCCAAAGAGGGTCGGTGTCTGAAAATGTAGTAGACATCATTGAATACATACAGGAAGTAGCTACCCCAGGAAACATTAGCTTTGGTGCCCGCAGGTCTCGTGCCCTTGGGCGTGGTCCTAGATCATGGAGGGAGCCACAAATAATGGTCACTAGTCCTCTTCCTTCAAGCGATCCTGCAGCAACAGCTGATTTTTTGAATCAAAGATCAATGTATATAAGGGAAGCGATTGACAGACCTTACCGTAATACCACGCTGGGCGTTGGACAGACATTACAGTCAGGTAGGTCTGTGGGTAATGCAATCTCTACATCTGGATCTAGAGCAAGTGATGTCGACATTGAGGCCACTGCCGACCTCCTTGAAAACTTCGTTCAGCAGCAGGGCAACAACCTTGATGATTTCCAACAAAGCTACTATGAGGGTATCATCCAGTCTATGAGAGAAAACTTAGAGGGCGGTGCACAGAGAGGTGTTGGAGAGCCTAGACCAAGAATGCGGGCCCAGAGTACTCAATTTGGTGGCACAACCGTTACTCCTGAGCTCAGAGGTGAAGAGGTTGTTGTATCAATGGGTAACCGCCCACGAAGAAGAGCTGCAACTCCAACTCCAATTACTAGAGGGACAATAGGAAAAATTGGAGATGAGGATGTGTTTAACTTCAGAGTATTTGGAGAGGGTGAAGTAGGAGACAGAGTTGGAGATACTGGCACAGTGTTTAAGGCGCGAGCAGAGATGGGTATCGTTTCGGCTACAGGCACAAGAAACCCTTCAGGCACGGTAGACTATACTTTCTTTTTGCAGGGTGATAACTATAGGTTTAGTGATCAATACAAACGCAGAGTCAGGAAACTTGTAAACGGAGGCATGAACGCGGATGAGGCAAAGAGGGTTGCAGACAAAGAATTTAAAACGAGCTTAGACCAAACCCTCAGAAGGATGTATGGGGAAATACCTGTTGGATCAAACATAGCAGAAAAAAGTTACAGTGCGGATTCGTACCCTATGTTTCTTCATGGATTGAAGTCTGGTAAGTACAAGACAATCGGTGACTTTGACGCAAATGTCATGGGTGGAACCGTAGCTAGGGCTGATATTGACATGAAGCCTCTTAACAGTATGGGTTCTAACAACAAGCTTTACAGAAAGTTTAGCTCAAGCGAAATTCCAGAAAATCTATTGACAAAGCTGGAGGAAAACAGAAACTGGAACAACACTGTTGGCAAAATTATGAGAGAGAAATACTCAAAGCTTGATCCTGGAGTGGCTAGGAAAAAAGCTGAGAAAGAAGCTTTTTTAGAAATTATGCGTAGCTACGACGTGCCCAGCGGGATGAGTTCTTATGGCATATCACACAGTGACGTTGATACTCACAATCAATTCTTGGAAGTTATTAAGAAACACCTTGACGGAGTTATAGAAGAAACTAATGACCAATCTATTGACTCACTGATACGTCATGAGCTCCAAACAAATAAGGATCTTAATCCAATGCAAGCTGAGATAAAGGTCATGAACTATTTTATTCCACTACCTAAACCTATCATAGAAAACGGAGTCGTCAAAGTGCCAGTGCCAAGGGCTCAAAAGATAAGGGCTAATGAGGGTGCATTCTTATCTAACTTTACTGTAAAGAAGAAAAGAGATAAGGGTATGAGAATAAAGAAAGGGGCATAAGCCCCTTTCTCTTTTACTCAAACTACAATTACAGTAGACCACGTTTGGTCACCATGCAATCATTACCCAAATATAAATCATAAAATTTAATCTCACAAATTCATCTCCACCTTGCTTAATGGGTGGCGATACTTTGTGCTATACGGCACAAGCCTGTAGCTAATCAACTCTCTCAAGTCATGGACCGTAATCATGCTGATGCGGTCACGCTGGGGCCTGCCATCGTGTGCTTTCCAAGCTGATCTAGAATAAATACGCTTGTATGCCTTTGACTTGTGTGTCACAACAGATGAGGTGTCTACGTTTTGCTCAGCCCACTTGCGAAGCTCGTCTCTTTTTACAACGGCGAAGCCACCAAGATCTGGTATTTCGAAAGCAATCCACTTAGCTTTACCATACATCCATCCAGGATCGCCATTGACGTTCTTAAATTCAATCCACAGTTCACTTGGCAACTTGTTACCCTTGATATCTACTCCAAAGGTATCGCCGTTTTTAGTGTGCCAAAAGTCTATGTGGCTGAACCTATCCTCTTCAAGGTTAGACTTCTTGGCGTCAGGCCAAATTCGAAGGTATCTGTCTTGTGCCATGCGGTCAATCTCGTTGACCCTCCTCTTCCTTTCTGCGCTGATGTTTTTGTTCTTTATCATAATCGTCAATTGAAATCTCTTTAATTAAATCTGTTTCTAACCACATGATATGGCGGAACTTACCTATCATGTCTAACACAGAGTACTCCTCAGTGATTGGGTTACCATAATCGTCGTGCAAATCTTCATAAAGCTCGTCTATTGCTTTGTGCATACGAAGAGCTGCTCTTGAATAGTGGTCCCAGTTATCCATGATTTGCTATGATGTCTTGTATCGCTTTGTCTACCTGACCCCTGTTCTTTGCAATGTACACATCACACTCCATGTTGTTTTCGACTAGGTGCTTTAGGAAAAGTTTCCATCTCATATTAAAATCATGATGGGAAGGAAGAAATCCTTTTGTCTCAATGACCCATGAGATATCACTTCCAACAAAGTCTGGTTTATACCTGATGGGCAGGATAACCTTTCCAGTCTTGTCGATCATGTCCTTCTTCTTAGGTGTCATCCTAAGATATCTGCTGTTGTATCTAAAGGAATCAACTAGCGTAAACTCATGGCCCTCATAGGTAAAGGGCACCCCAGCTGCACGTAGTTGTTCTGAACAATACTTTTCAAGAGAGGACGCGAACTTCCCTAATGATTTTTTCTTTGAGGACTTGCGAGTCCTCGTTCTCTTCTTCCTCACAAATGTGAAGTTACGTTACATTTTTTTGAGAGTCAAGTAAGAAGTCAATGTTCAGGGGCATGGTCTTGGCCTGCTCCATTGTAATTGGCTCAAAAAGAGCTGGTTGTCCTATCCTATTTGTGAACCCCGTGTGGGAAACATTCATGACTAAGCAATAAGGGTCTTCGAGGGGGGTGGGTTGGCCACCTGTCTCTGTTTCCCTGACCTTTCGGACATGTAACTCACTCATCTTACGGATCATGTGGTCGCTTGATTGAACCTTTCGGTGAAGGGTTAAGAAGCAGTCTGCTCTGTTCACGAACTTGCCACCACCTTCAGTGTCCTCAGCGTATGGTGCAACGGGCAAACCATCAGCACCTTTGCGCCTCTGGGCCTCTGTCACTGCGTGCATGTTTAACCACACTGCAATGTCGTTAGCCTTGCTGAACGTAAGGAACTCACTAGCAGCCTCATAGTGGTAGTCATGTACACCAATGCTTGAGTTCTTCATGTCTAACTTCAATGAGTTGTAGGGATCTACGAACACAGCGTCTACATGTTGCTGCCTAAGAACCTTTTCCATGAAGAGAATGATGTCACTGTAGCTGTAAACTTGGTTGTTGTTTATGACAGTAAAGTGCTCTTGAACCCACTTGTATGCCTGCTTTCTCTGTGAGAAGTTCATGTTACCAACAGCCATGTCCATTGCGAACTGCATCAGAGTCATCTTGACGGATGCGGTTCTGTTCTCTGATGAATAGATAACCCACTTCCATCCGTGTCTGATGGCAGAGTTTACCATTAGGTACAGTGCTGTGGTTGTCTTCCCCACATTGCTGTGACCGTTGATGATAACAAACTCCTTCTTGTATCGGAAGTACTCGTCAAGCTTTTGATCTCCAGTGTCTAGGCCAAGCTGAATCTTACCTTGAGAGTAGTCGTCAATCCATCGGAAGTCTTCGTCATCAGAGGATATGAAAGACATGTCCCCGTCATTTAGAAGCATCTCTCTCTGGGCTGACTTCTCTTCGTCGATGATATCTCTGATAGGCATCTGCTTACCCTTTTCAATACCAGCGATAATGGTCTGCCTAGCATGATCCTCGTTATCTACTTCACGCTTACATACCTCACGAAAGAGAACTCGGACAACCTCCTCTTCTTCCATGCGGCCCGCACTTATGAATCCACCACACAGGATGCTGGCTCTGTTTAGTGTCAGCCACTTCTCTCCATCCTTTGCCTGTCGAATCATACGGCAGGCGAGGTTCAACTTCATGTAGTCCGTGAAGTCATACGCCTCATTGCTTGGAGTCTGAGCTTCAGCATGTTCGGTTGTAAAGTGGCCGAACTTCTTGTGCTCATCCTTGATGATGATGTCTGGGTCAAAGGACTCGAAGCAAGCTCGAGACTCATTGATGCCTGACTCATCTAGTTCAAGTCCATGCGTTCTTTCGAAGTATTTGATAAGGGCTCGGAAGTGGTCACGGTGCCTCTCTGGGTTCGTGATCTGTACCAACGCCTTGATGCCTGACCCACTTGGCGACGTCCAGCATGACTGGATGAAGTCGTCCGTAGCAAGAGCCCTCTTGGTCGCGTCAACATCAACGTGATCAAAGTCCAAGACAATAAATCCTGAATGTTCGAACAACGCCTCATCAGACCTAGACGAAAACTCCCCGCTGAAACAAACAACGGGGAGCTCAAGCTTCTTTTCTTTGTTGCCACCTCTGACCTCAGATACCAGTGTATTCGACTTCCCAGACTGTATCCTCTCCAGTGCTTGACGTAGAGGAATGTGATGCGGGTTGGTCTTGTCGTAGACGTTCTTGAATATCGTTACTTTCATTGTCCTTGGCGATCATGAGGAGGATAAGATAACCTGCAAGGTCTTGCAACGTATCCTCCGTTGCGTCTACTAGACCTGCGTTCTTGATGCGCTTAAGCTTATCGTCAATGCGCACCTTGATGCTACTGACAGCGTTAGCTGGGGAGAAAATGTTCAGCGGTTCAAGTGCTGAGTTCCCATACTTAGCATTCTTCTGAAGTAGCAAATCCTCCAGAGCCTTGCATTTTGCTTTGATTTTGTTCCTTGTGTTCATCTGTCGTGAGATTAGAATGTGAGATTACCTTCTTGTCTAAGATTTCCCTGATGAGTATCTGCTTATCTGACTTTGCATTCTTCCCGTATATCTCGTTCTGAAGCCTGTGCATAGTCTTGTAATCGTAGTTGCGTATGTCGTTGGGGTTGTCAAAGACTGACACCACCCACACGACACGCTCGTGTACAACCTTCCGTTTCTTGAAGGCGACACGAGCGGTCATGTAGTAGATGGGTGCCTTCTTAGAAGGGGACGTCATCAGTTTGTGGCTGAGCCGCTTGCTTCTCCGCACGCTTCTCCTTTGCAGCTTCACTGTTAGGATCGAACACACGGCAACATGGCTTGCCATTCTTACTCATGAACATTGTCAGGTACACGTTGCCACCCTGCCCATCGGCATTGCGCATAGTTGCGTACTTGTCAATGATTTCTTTTAACTCATGGTCCTTGAATCGGACAGACCAACGAGACAACTCGCCCTCATAGTAAACGGGCTCTTCAGCGTACCCTGCGAGCACGCTATCATATTTCTTATCACTCATGTGAATTGAATTAGATTAAACAAATAATAATAAAAAAAACTGTTGCGTAAATTACTTCTTCTTTAGACGACAAAATCTGCATAGTACGTTTCTGTGTTTACGTTGCCGTCTAACCACTTCTTGATGTTCTCTACCCCTTGGTGGAACTTCATCTCGCCAGAGAACAAAGTCTCGTCGGAGCACTTGACCTTAGCTGGCAAGTATGGGTAGGTCTTTTCCTGTACTACCCAGTAGAAGTCCTTGATGTCAAACACCTTGGTGTATATGTAGGCTTGGATGTCGTAGCTAAATCCTCGCACATCGTACTTGAACTTGCTGATACCTCTCGATGACTTGCTGTCAACGATGTTGTCTTTGTTGAGGCAGTCGAGGAATCCTTTGAGCGGGATGCCGTCCACGTCTGTGTTGAACTCTACCTGAAAATCTCCGCTGAGTAGCTCAGATCGCAGCCCACACATGCCCAGGCGGTCGATCATTGCGGCGGCCTTCTTCCAATCTTCTGAGGTAACAACCTCTTGACCAGACTCGAGAGCCTCTGCCGTAGCCGCCGCCAAGCGTTCTTTGTACTTGGTGGTTTGCTTTGGGCGTGCAGAGTTGATGCCACGACAAAGGTCCTCGTCGTTAAGCACTCTGTAGTGGCGCATTGCTTTGTCACGCTCGAACAGAAGCATATCATAAAGGGTTCCGAATCGTAGAGCTTCGCTGTCTTTATACAGCTCGCCACGCATGTACATCTCCCACACCCGCATATCTCCAAGTGCATGCTTGATGGATGAGTATGAAAGATGACCTTTGTCAAAGCGTTCGGTTAGCTGCTCTCGCATATTCATCGAACGAACTTCTTGAGGCCTGACTTTTGCTTAGTAGATAGTTGGTCACCATACTTCTTGATGACTTGTTCGTATGCTTTTTGTCTGTCGTTGCTACCCTTTAGGTACTCTACAGCCTTGTCCATAATGTTTTCTACTGGCGCGTCGAGCACTTTCGAAAGTTTCTGTACATGAGGATTGTCGACCATCTCTTGTTGCTTTGCGATGGCTTCGGTGACCTCGTTGGCAGAGGCGATACTGGTATCAATTCCGATTCCGAGCATGGCCAATGCACGTCCGACGGCAGATGTTTCGCAGTTTTCAATGTAGCTAGTCTTGTTGATGTTAGACGATCCTTGCACCTCGTGTGCATGACCCTGAGCAATCACCTCTCCGCTTGGATTTGTAATCGTGCATTTGCACAGGCACTGTGTACCATCAAGCATATTGATGTCAGTGTGTATGCCCCATCCATCGTACTTGTCTTCTTGTCGGAAGAACTTGATGCGTTCGTTGACTTCAACGTACTGCTTGCCACGGATGTTCGTGGTCTTGAATTTGTAGTTTGACATTGTGTATAAATTGAATTTGATGTGTAAAGATACTACTTAGTTCGTGGAATTACAAGATTTGACGACCTCTTCGTGCATAATTAAATAGTGTTCAGCGACTAGCATGAGGTCAAGGAGACCATGCCTCATACCCTTGAGGGCCTGAAGCATGTCGATGCTTTCGCTTGTGTCTAGGTTGGCATCATCAAGCATGAGGTCCATCTCCATTAAGACTTCGGTGTCATCTACAATCTCTTGTGTGAACTCTCCCGCAACCTTGCGCACAGTCTCCACTACTTCGTCAGCATCCCATTCGCTCCAGTCTTCAAAGCCATACTCGATCAGGTCTGCGATGGCAAACTCTGCGGCCATTCGTATTAAGTCTATCTTGTTGTTTGTCCAAGGTTTGATTTGATTGATAGCCATGAGTGTCTTTTCTTCTAGGCCGTAGGACGATAGTTGTTTATTCCATTCCTCGTTCGTCATCTTGTTTGAATTTTTTTATTGCTCTCTTCATCTTGCGACGTCGAGCTCGTGATGTGTGTTCGTTTTTGTTTCCAAGAAGATACTTAAGGAACTTCTCAGAGCGTGTATCTTTCTTCATTTTCTTGGTGGAATATGAGAAAGGAGTCCGCACTCGTCAATGATTAGTTCGAGAGCTTCGTCGTAACTCTGTCTGAACTGGTCGTCATACTCGATTAGGTGTTCTGTCACCTTGATGCTGTTGAGAACTGTGGCGTGATTCCTATCTCCAAGAAGCTCACCTATCTCACGGAGTGTGAGACGGGTTAGCTTTCGGAGCATAGAGCAGTATGCGTGTCGAGCAAATGCTACAATTTGTAATCGAGTCTTGCTTACCATCTCTTCTTCAAGCACACCAAAGGATGTGCACACTGCGTTCATAGCAATCTTAGGGATGTTGCGCTGTTGTTCTACGCGAGCTTTTACTCTGCGCCTTTTGCCCTCATACAGGCCCGCATATACCCATGCGTTGGGTGTCATCTTAGCTTTTTGCATTGTTGGTAATTTTGATGTAAATGTTTTCTGGTGCATCCTCGTAGTACAGGAGGAGTGCTGGGCAGAGCCAGAAGGGAAAGCCAACCATGTCTTCATCGTCCTTGAACTCTGTAATCTTGTAGTAGTGTCCGTCGTGTCCGTCGGCACCAGTGATCGTGGCACTCACGTCGTACCCAGGGATGGGTGTGGTACTGAATGCAACTGAAACTTCTGTGTTGGTACGGTCAATGTGACGGCCAGCCATGTGGTCAAAGACAACGTCGGCACCAGCAACAAAGGGTTCTTTGACAAGGCCAACAGCATCGTCATCGAACACCCACATACCAGCGTGGCGATAGGCGTCGAGTGTATATATGGAGTTGGTCCGTGCTTTCTTTTTAGTTTTTGAAAGGTTGAATGTTGGGAATGTAATGTTCATGTGTTCTAGGTATTTGTGTATTAGGAAAATAGTTTTCTGCCACTGGTAACCATCGAAGGCATTATCCTGCCGTCAACATTATTGTTTTGGTCGGTAAACCAGTGTGGGTTCTTCCGTGGGTTGTACTTGTAGTGTGTCATCTCGTTTGTGGAAGGAGTTGATGTGTGAACAATTACGTCTTCGCATGCTACCCATGCACATACAGTCTTGTTCTCACCCTCGTAGATTCTTTGAGCTGTCTTTGGGTGGTTGCCAAGTTTGCAACTCTTGAGCTCAAGAGATGTCTCTTCAGGGTCATAGTAATCTTTGACTCCTTGCTTGAGGTCATGTACCTGCCACTTCATATAGTTCTTGCCACGCGCTAAGTGAAATCTTACTTTGTATCTTTTCATCAGTCATTATCAAATCGGTGTTCAGGTTCAAAGGGCTGGTGGTCATCCACCCCGTGGATACGGCACTCGAACTCTTTGTCTGCACACAGGTTGCTGAGTGCGCCAGTGATAAACTCCTCGGAGTAGTTGCCCACCTTGCCACGCATCCAGTCAAGGTCAAGCTCGTCGTCGAGGTCAATCTCTTTGGTGAAGGTTACCTCGAAGCCCCCGCAGTATTCGTTTTCGTCAATCTCGATGGTCTTACCTTCAAGCTCTGAGCATGCGGACTCTACCCCGTGTTGCATACCCTCACGGAAGATGGCGATGGCTACTGCCTTGGGGATGACGGGCATAGTAGGTACACCCTTCCCCTGTGACACCTCCATCTCGGTGTACGCCTCTTTGTAGAACTCGACCTGCTCTCTGAGTTGCTTGATGGTGACTGAATCCCCTGCGGAGTCGTCGCCCATTCGGTCAATGATGTCACGCAGTTCAGCAACCTCACGTTCGAGCTCGGCCTCTCGATAGGCGTCACTAGATTTACTCCCTGTCTGCTCGGAGTATTGTTTCTTAGCCATCTCTTGACGGAACTCCATCGACTCGATGGTTTGCTTGGCAGATGAGATAGCGTTCTCTGCATAGCGGATAGCCGCGTCAAGCTCGTTCTTAGATTCTTGTACTGAGTTCATGTGTTCTTAGGTTTTTTTAGTTTGAGTTTTAGTTGTTCTGCCGCGTAATTGATGTGTCTTTGTGTTGTTACTGATACGATACCTCCGAGTTGTTGCAGGTTGTCACCCTCAATGCGAGCCACAGGTGTGCCGTAACTGCACACCTTGTCGCCCACTACCCACAGGTTTTGTTTGTATCGTGGGAATCTCATGCTTGGTAGATGAATGAGAAGTGTTCTGT
>TARA_R100000697_G_scaffold123157_1_pt1 | contig 37259 bp, 55 predicted proteins | sample TARA_R100000697 | Tara Oceans TARA_R100000697 (sample SAMEA2622788) | marine metagenome | biome: marine biome (ENVO:00000447); feature: surface water layer (ENVO:00002042); material: "saline water (ENVO:00002010), including plankton (ENVO:xxxxxxxx)" | depth 5 m
TATATGGAATGCTGGTTTATCTTTAGGAACTGCTGGACAAGTAGTTAAAGTTAATACTGGTGCATCAGCTTTAGAATTTGGCGATATGGCAAGTGGTGGAGTAGTACAATTTAAAACAAATCACGGATCAACAAGTGTATCACAAGCTACTACATCAAGTTCATCTTTTCAAGATGTAGGGCTTGGAATGTCTGTTACGATTACACCTACAAGCACAAACAATAAAATATTAATATATGCGCAAGGTGCTACTCAAGCTTCTGGTGGAAGAACATATTTTACTATTAACAAAGCAGGTGATAGTTCTGGTAATGGAGATTTACATACTCAATTAAATGGAAGTGGAGATAGTGTTGCTAACATAGAAAGTAACTCTCCAGACGGAAATGATTTTATAAGTATGTTTCTTCTTGATGATAATATCAACAGTACAAACGCATTAACATATAAATTAAGATTTAGAACTACAAGTGGCGATACACATTTTGGCGTAGCAAGTTCTGTTCCAATTATGTATGCGGTTGAATTAGATAGTGGAGTACTATAATGAGAAACGCAAAACAAAAAGCAATATTTCAATTATATAATTCAGTAGTAACTATTTATATGGTAGATAATGAATTTACTGCTAAAGACGAAAATGGAAATGAAGTTTCTATTGATATGTCAGCAGTAAATGCAAAAGCTACTGAATTAGAAAATGCTGAAATAGATTTAAAAGATAGTGCTAAAGCAAAATTAATTGCTGGGGAAAAACTTACTGAAGAAGAAGCAAACATACTTGTAGGAGTTTAAATCCTATGACTAAAGCAAGAGATTTAGCAAATTTTGTACATGGCATAGACGCAAGTAAAATTACATCTGGTACTTTTGCAGATGCAAGAATAGCGGCATCAAATGTTAATCAACATGCAACTGATTATGATGATAATAAAATACAAGCTAATCTTGCTATACTAGCATTTAAAAGTGCTACTAATGGTTCTTTAGCCGCTTATAATTTAGTAGATCAAGTTATTGATGAATATACAGATGCAACTGGAATAGATGCTTCAGCTTCAACAAATGAAATTTTAAAAAGTGGTAGCTTCAGAGGTGGAGGTACACCTACACTTGGAAGTTCTGTAACTAAAGAATTTGCTTCAAGTAATGCTTCTTTTGATATTACAGAGGGAAGTATTATAGACAAAATGTTTGTCATTGGCGGTGGAGGTGCTGGTGGAAACAGAGCTGCTGCTGGTACAGATAGTGCCTGTGGCGGAGGCGGTGGCGGCGGCTGGATAGGTGCTGTAAATTTTACAGTTCCTGCTGGTATTAACTCTGCTGTTGTAACTGTCGGTGCTGGAGGTGGTAGTGGTGGTTCAAACTCTACTGGTCAAACTGGAGGTTCATCTTCAATTCAATTTGGTAGTGCTTTAACTTTAACTGCAACTGGTGGTTCTGGTGGAGGTGTAAGTCCATCAGGAAGTGGAACAGGAAGCGGTGGCTCTGGTGGTAGTTCAAGTAAAACTGGAACATCAGCAGGAGGTTTAACATCATTATCATTAAGTGGTGGTAGTGGTGGTAATGGACAAGGACAAGGAACTGGAGGTGGTGGTTCTAGTGGTTCTTCTGGAACATTAAGTGGTGTAAGTTATCAAGCCGCTGGTGGCGGAGGCGGAGGTTCTGGTAATGGCTCTGGTGCTACTGGTGGTAGTGGAAGTTCAGCTTCATTCTCTGGCGGAGGCGGAGGTGGAGGAGGGGATTCCGAAACTGAAAATAGCGGTAAAGCTGGTGGAAGTGGATATACTTCTGGTGGTGAAGGTTCAAGTACAGATGGCAATGAAGATGGAGGTTCAGCAACTGTTGATGGTGTTAATGTTGATGGTGGTGATGGTGCAAAAAATCCACAAGCTAGACCAAAAAATGTTGGCGGTGGTGGTGGCCTATTTGGTGGTGGCGGTGGAGGTATCGGTGATGGTATCGGTAATTCTAATGTTGGTAATGGTGGACAGGGTTATGTTCGTTTAGAATATAGACCCATGAATACACCAATAGATAATTTAACTTTAAAATCTACTAATACAACAGCTCAATCTACTCCAACAAAAGCAGATATGGTTATGCTTTTAGAAAATGCTGTTGGAACAGCAACACTAAATACAGATGTAAAAGGATTTATTTCAAGAGATGGTGGAACAACATTTACACAAGGAACTTTAGTTGATGAGGGAACTTGGGGAACAAACAAAAAGATTTTAGCTTTTCACGATTTAGATATTTCAGCACAACCAAGTGGAACTTCTTTATGTTATAAAATTAGCACACATAATCAAAGTGTTGGTTCAAAAGAAACAAATATTCATGCAACATCTATTGGTTGGAAATAATGTTTAAAAAAAAAATTAAAACAAAGGAGTAATATGGCAAAAGGTGATCTAAACAAAGACGGAAAAATGAGTAGTTACGAAACAAAAAGAAGTAACGCTATAAAATCTGCTATGAAAAAACAGAAAAAGAAAAAATCTTTTCCTAAGTTTGGTACTAAAAAAACAAGTAGTTACTAAACTAATTTACCTATCCAGTTACCCTTGTTATTTAAAACAAGCGGTAACAGTTTAGGATAACCGTCTATTATCATTCCACATCCTAGTATAAATCTAGTTTTAAAATTTTTAGCGTATGCAAAACTTTGTGATTTTTGATTTATTAAACATCCTACATTCATAGCAAAAAAAAGATTATCTGGATTGGCCCACCAAGACACAAGAAATTTTGTATGGTAATGGCCTTGTACTGCTGACATACCCATGGTTTGTGATACCTTTAATACATCCGCAGATCTACCATGTGTAAAAAAACATTTTTGTCCATTACTCATTGTTAATGTAAGATCATCTATCCATTGCCATTTTTTTGTACCTAAAAATTCACCATAATCTTTTAAAAATTCTTTTGACATACCAAATTTTAATGCACGTCTATATACTAAACTACTATGATTACTCTCTACTTCTATCATTTTAGGATAAATGCTTTCTAATTCTTTTACAAATTTTCTTGATGCTTTTAATTCATGCCCAGCAGAATATAAGTCTGGATCGTGAGTGTGCATAGATATAGCGTGGAAATCAAGTAGATCGCCAATATTAACCACGAAGTCTGGCTTATATTCTTTTTTAATTTCTCGTAAAAAGTTAAAACTATCTTTGTGATGGTAAGGTATATGTAAATCACTTATTACTAAAATTCTTTTGTAAGTCATAATTTATAGCAGGTGAGCCATCTATAAACTCCTCTAAATTTTTAAGTTTATCGTTTGGATTAATATGTTTAACAACACCGTCAATAATATGTACTTCTCTAACAATAGGTGTTTCTGTTTTGTTCTCATAATTAATTATAATATCTTCAAAAATCAACACATACAATGTATACTAGAAATAATTATGCTTTGCAACTTCTCATAATTTCAGAAAGAGATTTTGCACGTGATGGTGTTTGTTTAGCCCATCTACTATCCATCATTTGAAATGATGCTTCACCATAATCTTGTTTTTTTAATGCTTCCCACATTTTTTTAAATTTAGACACACCACCTATACCTAGTTGGAACACCATCTCAATTAGAACACATTTTGCATCATCTACAAGATCTGTTATTCCGTTATCATGTAGTATAAGTATGTCTGCATTTTTTTTTGCTTCATCAAAATCCTTATCAAATTGTTCACTTAATTCTTCTTTAGTATATTCTTTACCTTCTACATAAGGATCATCTTTTGTTACTAGGTGGCCATATCCAATTGTGGCAAAACCTAGACTATCTTTGTACATTGTAGGTACAAAACCTTCATGTTTTTTTATACGTTCTTTTAAATTATCTATATTCATAATTATGCCTTATTTCTATTAGCAAAATTCCTTGCGCTTTCTGCTGATCTAAACCCCCATTTTTTTAACGCTAACGCTTTTCTGGTAGGTCTACCCTTATCATCCTTCATTGGGCCTTTCATGCCCCCAAATCGGGCCGCAAACGATATTCTACGGCCACTCTTACCTTTTGATAAAGGTGGTTTTAAATTAGATCCTTCTGTGCGTTTGAAAAACTTTCTACCTTTTTCATTCAAACCACCGCTAGGATTTTTATGTTCTTTACTATAACCCATTATGCTCTACCAAATTTAGGAAAACCAGCTTTCATGTTCTTATATGCCTTTGCACTAACCGTAGATTTAGACTTCGGATTAGATGTACCAGCTTTCTTTTTACGGTTCATATAATAATACAAACCTTTTCTTGCTTTCTTTCCATCTTTGGTAGTATGATATTTACTTGCCATATTACTTCCTTTTTATTAGATCTGTTGCTTTAAGTCCATACACAGATGCTATCACGCCCACAAAAATTGTCTGATACCAGAATGGAAGTTGTGAAAAATATTCAAAAAATAATTTCATCTTTTCCATGTGTGCAGGATTATCTGACCATACCGCAAATCCCAACATTACGATAGGGATACTTAATAGTATCAATATGAACTCGTCTTTCCAGTCTGATTGTCTGGCTTCTAATAATTTACCTTGATATTCAGCAGATCCGTTGGCCATCTTCTCGGCGTGTTTGTATTGTGCATCTGCCATCATCATTTTTGTTTCTTGTCTTTTTTTAAATATATGTGTACCTGCTTGTACTGCAATTTTTGCTAAACTAAACCATGCCATAATTTACCTCCATAATGTAAGCATTTTAATTAATGCTAATATTAATGCTACTAAAGAACCTATCACAAATATAGCTTTTATGCCACCCTTACCCATAGCTACTTGTTTTTTTAACTCCTCTATATCTTTGGAATTTTTATGAACAAGATCTTTAATTTCATCTAGTTTGTATGATATTACACTATGAGATATTGTTTTATTTACTATTTTTTTCTTTGTTTTCATGTGTTAATTTTTTGTTTTATTTTTTCTTCTTGACACCAAAATCTTAATATTGGTTTTGCATCATTAACATATTCATCATCCATATTACCAAAATACATAAGACTTTCTTCATAACCTGCTATTGTACAATCTTTATAATTATTAAAAATAAATTCATCATTTGTTAAGGGAGGATAACACATACCATTAATACATAATTGTAACATAAGAATAAACTTAACCATGATCTATTTTTTTTTCTTGTAATACTTTCGTTGTACTTGTACACGCCAAGTCCAATGAAATATAGATCTTGATATTTTTTCTATTTTTTTTATTACCCAATCTATCATTATCTTCTATCATATTATTTTAATATTAACTTTTTAATATGTATGTTGCCTAAACTATCTTCTTCTAATTCTGCTTTAGATCGTAGGCATTCATACCTTACACTACTACCACCCTTTAACTGCCTCTCGGCAACCCTCTTACCTTTAAGGCAGTCTGACATAGCTGGTTGTATTCTATGTTCTTTAATCTCATTGTTTACTATCATTAATAATGCTACAACTGTTTCAATCATTGTCCGTAATTTCCATTTGCTCTTACTTTATCTTTTAATTTTTCTATATCTTCTTGCATTTTTTCTACTTGTTTTTGTAAAAATTCTATGTTGACTTTGTTTGTCATATTCATTTCTTGGTTCTCTACCAATTTTTCTACGGTTTTGTACAGATCTTCTATTAACATAAATTGTTCGCTGTCCGCAGGTAAAGATCCCATCTCACCACGTGGCCATTTTATTCTAAATTCTGTATTATGTTCTTGATCTTTTGCCATTAACTCTAATGTAGTAGAGTGTTTATTTAGTTGTTCTACTATATTAAAATAGGCCATAGTACCAACAGCAACCGCCGCTATTATGGCTACTAGGTTACGCATTGGCATAGCTACAGATGTATTATCGCTGATTTTCATATCAGCATATATTAACAGATTATATTAGATAAATAAATTTTAAAATTAATGTACTTTTGTTAACAAAGATTTTAATTTTTCTAGATAAACAATTTGATCCCATGCTTCTTCTTGTGCATCTTCAATCCATTTTTCTATTGGTTTATTAGCTTGTGCCATAGTTTTTTTGTATTTAAGTATGCCATCTTCTGATCTCTTTGCAAACTTGTGCAACAGACTTTGAACCATGGGATCTTTTGTAACAATGAAAGGTCTTATAATTTTAGGTTTTTTACTCACTAAAAACTCACATTCATAAAATGACTACAAAACTGATTAACACTACAATAATGTTGACATCTTACATCTTCACCTGCACGAAATACTACCTTACAACCTTGGCCCTCTACATATTTATGTTCTTTCATATACTTATCCATTTCTTCTCTTGTAGGTAATACACGTCTAGCAGTTTTTCTGTTGTCCAACATAAGAGCATAGCTATCTTCTTTTCGCCATCTTTCTTTTGCTGTACACAAGGGAAGTTGATCTGATTTTTCTGCATCTTGATGTAATTTAATACGTGCCTGTACATAGTTTTCTTGTTCTTCTTCTGACCATCTACGTATAGGTATCATAACAACTTGTTTTCTTGGGTAGTTGTCTGATTGCATAACTTTTAGTTTTGACCAATCACGCAGTATAGCCATAATGTTTAATGATTTAACTTTGACTTCTTTCTTATACCTTGTCAATGTCTTTTGATTTTTTCTACATAGAAAGTCTAATACATTAAGTTGGTTTTCCCATTCATCTTTACCATTATTTAATGCATCCAACGCCGCCCATGCAGATGTAACTTTAAAATCTGTTAAATCACCTTGTCTAGATAACAAATCAAACTGACCACTTAATGTCCATCCATTAGTTATTTTATCATCTTTGTAAAACAATCTGCGTTCAGCTAGATCTACCTTTAGTTTAGATCTTTCTAATATGTGGTGTACGGATTGACCAAGTAAAGAGAATATTCTGTTAGATACATCATCCTCAATAAGATCCCAGTTACGCATTTCTAGTACTCTTATTCTAGGTGGCGCAATCAAACGGGTTGTAGATATATTAGATCCACTACTATCATAAGGATCGTTTATTACAGCCCGTTCAATAACTTTAGGTAGATTTGATCTATTTGTTATCTTCATTAGAACGGAATATCACCAAGATCTTGTGCATTATTCTCATCACCTAAATCTTGTTTTTCCGTACCTTCTAATTCTTTAGATTTTAAGATAATGTTTCTTATGCCTTCGGGTAATTGATTAAATACTTCCATTTTTTTTTCTTGAAAGTCTGTAATACTAAACACCATGTTAGGATGAAACTGTTGTGCAATTTCATCATTTTTACCTATTGGCATAACGGTTGATACTTTTGGTTTACCGTTTTGATTTAGTATAACATTTATACTACACGGTTTACCTGCTACCTTTGATATATCAAACGCTTTTTTTTCTGTTTCAGTAAAAGGTCTACCACGCCACGATACTAAATCATTAGCAAGATTTGCTTTTTCATTTAACGATAACGTATAGAACTTACTGATTGTTAATGGTTCGCCTTTGTTGTCTGTTTCAGACGGCACTTCCCATATCAACATTACCTGCCTTTTCCAACTAATCTGCCCTTGATAATCGTTTTGCTGTGTACCGAGATCTATTACTCTTACACATCTGGCCTTATGTACACCAACAGATACAGTTGGATAACTTGGTGTATCATTGCCACCATTTGCTATTATACTTGTCATATTTATCCTTTTTTTTCACTAATTTATTATTGATTAAGTTAAGTTAAATGATATATTAACGTAAGTCAAGTATATAGATTGACTTTTGTTAACAAAACAAATATAGAACAAATTATGGCAAGTGTATTAGATGAATTAATTGAGGAATTACAAGCTAAACAGAAAAGAATTGACAAGGAAATAATAAACCTTGACAGATCTAGTGTTATTCCTCAACATTATAACAAAGCAGATGATATATTAGTGCTTACGGATGAAGCAATAAAGTGTGAGGATAGGTCTAAATACCTGTTGCAATTAAGACACACTACTGTTGCAAAAATACAACAGGGTGAAACATGATAGAAAAAATAGGATTAGCAAAAGAACGTAAAAAAGAAATTATTAATAAATATGGTGGTAAAAACTTATCACGTATGCTGGGTATATCACATCCTGCCGTATCTAAATGGCAAGTAATACCACCTTTTCGTGCATATCAGATTGCACAATTAGGTGATTATGATATAGGTTATATAAGACCAGATTTAGAGATTGCGCCTAAACGGTAGGCGTAGACCATTATCAAATAGGTTAAAAGTATACCGTGTATATAGTGTAAGCGAGAGTGTAAACTATATCGTGTGGCGGGTTTTCCCTCTTTCATTTTAGTTTAGGTTTACCGCCACACCTCCCTTTTTAAAACCATTATAAACTATAGCATTGCCATAGCATTGTTATAAAATCGCATCAGTTTGCTAATAGCAAAAGTATCCCCTTCATCTTCATCTTCACCTTCAACTACACCTACAACTACATACAAGATAGGCAACAGACTTGACACCAAGTTTCTCTTAATGTAAAAATGATGTTAACCTAACTTAATGATTGTAAAATGCGAAAATCTATAACAGACGAACAAAGCCCTGCATTTCAATTTTATGCAAGTGATTGGATTTCAGATCCAAACAGAATGAAATTGTCATTAGAAGAACAAGGCGCATATATTTTATTGTATTGTCATTGTTGGCGTAGTTTTCGTATTCCAAAAGATATGGAAGTCTTATCTAGGATGTGTAATTGTAGAGTTGATAAGTTAGATAAGATTTGGAAAAACATATCACATTTATTTGAAGAAAAAAAAGACAAAGACAATAAAATATATCTTATCTGTATACAGGCAGAAGAAGAACGCAAAGAACAAGCAAAAAACAGAAAAAAAAGATCTATTGCAGGTAAGTTAGGTGCAAAAAAAAGATGGAGTGATGAAAGTTTAGGCGAAGATGACTAAAATAATTATTTTTGTGTTAGCTTGTACTGGTTGTCAATTAGAAAAATTAGAGTTTACTTTTGATGATAATAAATATGATTGGTGTTCAGAACACGCACAAGTAATCATAGAAGATATGTCTACATTCTATTGGTATAAAGAGGGAGTATATGAACACTCGGCGTACTATACAAATGATGGTAATAAATTAGTAGTAGGGCATAGGTGCGAATGAGTTATACTCCTAATTCACATTATAGTATGTTTTTAGATTACTTTGGCCAAACACATACATTCCAAACTTTTGATGACAAAGTAAGAAACAAAAAATTAATTAAACAATTACATGGTACTATAGAAGAACACTTTGATGAACTAGCAGAACTAAATAGCAAAGGCGCAGGTGTATATTTTACGGTTAATAAAACAGATCTTTGTGGTAGATCTAAAAAAAATATAACAGATGTAAGAGCAGTATTTATAGATCTTGATGGTACACCTTTACCTACAAAGTTTGATGTTATTCCTAACATAGTTGTCAATACAAGTCGTAACAAGTTTCATTGTTATTGGATTGTAAAAGATATGCCGCTAGAAAGTTTTGAGTTATACCAAGAAGCATTATCAAACAGATTTAATTCAGATCCAAAAGTAAAAGATCTTCCACGTGTAATGCGTGTAGCAGGTTTTTATCATCATAAAAAAAATCCTTATCCTGTAAAAATTATACAATGTACTGCACATGAACCATACACTATGAAAGAAATAAGAGATGGATTGAGATTAGTAAGGCCAGAACGTAAAGTAGTAAAGTATGATCCATCTATGTATCAAGGCCAATATACAGGCACATTACGTTATGGTTGCGGTGAGGGTGATAGACACGAACAATTAGTAAAGATGTTAATATCAATAAGATTACGTGGCGAAACATATGATTATGCAAAGACAGAAGCATTACAATTTAATAGTTATTGTAAACCGCCAGATGATGAAAAGGAAGTATTATTTCAATTAAACGATATATGGAAAAGATATGAACCTACTACGAGAATACCAAAAACAAGCAATTAACAATATTAGAAACCATTTTGTTAAAGGCAAAAAAAAGATTTTACTCGTTGCCCCTACAGGTAGCGGTAAAACCGTCATTGCATCATCAATGCTAGAACAGATTATAGAAAAGGGGAACTTTGGTTTGTTTGTAGCACATAGGAGGGAATTGGTGATGCAATGTAGTCGTAAGTTATCAGACTTTGATATTAAACATGGCGTAATTATGGCAAGTAAAACACCTAATCATTATGCAGACGTACAGATAGCATCTATACAAACATTTACATCAAGAAAAGATAGAGATGATTTTATAAAACCAAATGCAAATGTTATAATTATAGACGAAGCGCATAGATCTACTTCAAAGTCATTTAAAAAATTAATAGAAGAATATCCAGACGCATATGTTATTGGCCTTACTGCAACACCTTGTAGAGCTGACGGCAAAGGTTTAGGCAACATATATCAAGAACTTGTACAGGCAGGTAATATAAAAGATTTAACTAAACAAGGATACCTTGTACCTAACAGAATTATTGCACCTACAATACCAGACTTACAAGATATACGTATTGTTGCAGGTGATTACGAAAAGAAAACATTAGATAACAAAATGAATACACCTAAATTGGTAGGTGATATTGTTTCACATTGGATAAGGTATGGCGAGGATAGGCCAACAATAGTTTTTGGCGTGTCTATAAAACATAGTAAATACATTGCAAATATATTTAAACAAAATGGTGTACCAAGTGGCCATATAGATGGTGAGATGCCAGAAATAGAACGAGAAGAACAACTAGATAAACTAGACAAAGGTAAAATAAAAGTCTTGTCTAATTGTATGGTTTTGACGGAGGGCTGGGATCAACCAAAAGTGTCTTGTGTAATTATAGCTAGACCTACAAAATCATATTCTTTGTATTTACAGATGGTAGGCAGAACCTTACGACCTGCGCCAAACAAACTTGATACATTGATTATAGATCATAGTGGGTGTGTGTATGAACATGGCTTTCCCGAAGATGTACCAGATTGGCAACTAAAAATTAGTAAAGAAAAAGAAAGAAAAAAGAAACAACCTAAACCTATAGATCAACAACCATTTACTTGTGTACAATGCGACACAGTTTATAAACCTATAAAAGATAATCCCGAATGTCCTAATTGTGGCCACATACCTACAAAGAAAGAAGAAGTTATACTTATAAAACAAGGTAGATTAGTAGAACTTCCAAAGATGAAACCAAATGCAGAAGATAAAACAAATTTCTATGCACAACTTGTATATTACGCAAAACAAAAAGGATACAAAGAGGGCTGGGCATCATACACATTTAAAGAAAAGTATGGTCATTGGCCACATTCTAAAAAAATTATACCTGTTGCTACAGGCAAGGATGTTATGGGTTTTATACAACATCTTAATATTCGTAGAGCAAAGTCAAAAAACATAAAGGAGTTTAGTTATGAGTGAAGAATACATAGAAAGGCGTATGCATGAATTACGTAAGTTAGGTAAAGATCATGCAGATGCAAAGAAAAACCTTACAAAATTAGAGCATGGCCGTAAAATACTATTGTCTGTAATTATGAAAGAAAAAATGATAAATTCTAATACGGGTAAGATGGATAGTGTTAATGCCCAAGAACGAGAAGCAAGAGCAGATGACAGATATAAAAAACATATTGATAACCTTGCAGATGCAGTTGGTAAAGAGGCCGAGTTGAATTGGGAAAAGTATTTAGTGCAGATCAATTTTGATAGTTGGAAAACTAAAACAATAAATCAGATGGCAGAATATAAAAACTATGGTAATAAAAAATAAACGTAAAGATCCACAATTATATACATACGATAAATATGAGTGTTGGTATGAAGATCATGCATCAGATTGTCAATGGAAATCTATAAAAGAAGCAGAAAGAGATAAACCACAAATATGTTTTACCGAGGGTTATTTATTAAAAAAAGATAAAGATTGTCATATGTTTGTAATGTCATTTTCACATGATGAAATAGGCGATCAGATGATTGTTGCTAACAAAAATATATTATCAATAAAAAAAGTTGGTTCAAAAACATTTTACGAAAAGGATTTTGTATATGGCGAGTGGAAGTAAAACTAAACATATGAAACAACATATGCAAAAGATTGCAGACTTTGGATGTATCATATGTTATAAAATGGGCTATCCTAATACTCCGTGTGAACTACACCATATCAAAGATAAGACAGGTATGGGTAAGAAAGCTAGTAATTACGAAGTTATAGGGTTATGTCCTACACATCACAGGCAGGGAAAGGAAAGCTATCATTATAGTCCAAAAGCATTTACAAAAAAATGGGGAACGCAAAGAGAATTATTAGAACAAAACAAAGAGTTAGTCAGTTGTTGCAAGGGAGGGGTATGTCAATAGATTACAAAAAGTTTGATAAATTATTTCCAAAAAATACTTATGAAAAAGAAAAGTTAGATACAATGTTAAACGTGCCTATGGAGTGGATAAGCAAGTATGATGAAGAAATGCAAAATAGCGGGTTTAGTGAGTATAAAGATCATAGACTTGTAGATAAAATGACAGATAGAGAACGTGAGTTGTTTGTAGTTGTCCGATCTATAAGTAATAAACATATAACATTCTTACTAGACGTTATAAGTAAATTATTAAAAAAGGAAGATGGCACGAAAATTTAAAGACCACGTACAACACGAAGCTATATTTCACAAAACGTCTATTGGGCGTAATCCAAGTAAGCAAAAAATGAACAAACACAAACGAAGATCATGGAAAAAATATCGTGGCCAAGGAAAGTAAAAGAATTAACAAAAGGAGGCGTGTATCATGGAAACTTAAATACAAGAAACTGCTGAAAAAGCACAAGAAGTTGAGGGAGGAATACGAGTTTGTTCGCTTCCTCCCTTAACATTATAAAACGATTGCACCTATCACAAAACCTACAACAAAACAAACAATTTCAGTTCTATTTAATAAACTCCATTGTTTAAAATCTTCTCGCCAACGCTTTGTAATATAGATGTCTTTACCAAATAAACTTATTCTCATACGTCTACTCCTGTTTCCATTTTCAGATCTACAAGTACGTCTGTTAAGTCATCTATTATAGTAGATAGTTGTTGTTTTGTATAGGTATCACTTGGTTTAAGTTGATTTAACCTATTTATTTGATTATTTAAACCTGCTAAAGCTACACCAAACTTCTTTTTTTTATGCGCTTCTGCTTTATTCTTACTATCTCTATAATCGTGGCCATCATCCCTTTGTGTCATAGATTGTACTCCTTTTCTAAATGTGGATATGGATATTTTTCTCGCCAAAATCTTGCATTGTAAGAAAAATAACCAACATACTTTTTACCTTTATAAACTTTAGGCGGTATAAAATTACCACCGCCTAAATCATTCTCATTAATATAAACATTAATTAACTTTTTTAATTTAGATAATTTTTTATGTTTGATATTAACAAGTGTACTTGTACCAAACTTGACTTCATATGGGTTTTGACCAAAGTCTACGTTACCACAATTAGTCAGTTTTTTTATTACAAAGTGTGTCATTGTTAGACCCTACCTTTTTTTTCTGCATCTATTAAAACATCAACACCAAGATTATAAATTAACTCATCTATAAACTCTCTCAACGCCTTGTCTTTTTTAGATTGTTTTTTGATTGTTGATATGTCTTTTAGTCTATTACAAACATATATCATATCTATTCTAAACATATTAATCCTCACTTTCCGTTATTGCAAAAAATGGAAGATTTATTTGTTTTTTTTCTATCATGTCCATAACTTTTATATCAGCATCATCCTCGTTATCTGCCTCAATAGTCATGCCGTCAAATTCTGAAAGGTCATCTTCCATACCCTCAAAATCCATCTGTATTGTAAATTTAGGCATTATTCCTCCGTTCTAGGTAAAGCACTTATTAATAAAATAACGCCACCACCTGCAAGGATAAGTCCAAGCGTATGGTCGGCGTTATATGACATAAACCATCCTAGACCTGTGAGGGTTATACCCCCACAGATCAAAGCTATTCTACCGCTACCCATTGACGGCTTCTTTCAATGGTTCTTCTGTAAAATTATGATTATCACGTGATATGGTAAAATCTTTTTTTACAAAAGCACAAGCAACAAGCATATGCCATACGGCAAGATCATAGACCTCCTCACGGGTTTTACAAAAATTAAATGTAATATCCTGCCCCTCGTAATCGGGTTTAGTTTTAGCATAGCGATTAATATGCATACTTTCGCACGGCCCCCAAATGATGATTTCATCTTTTTTGATTTCAACTTCACAAACTTTCTTAATTTGTGGAAGTTCAGACCAACTACGAACATAGTCGGCCTCCATTTTAACTTTACTCCATTGCTCGTCAGTAAAGTCGCTTTTTTGATACCAATAGTTAGTGTATCCCATCTTTGTCCTCCTTTATAAGTTTAGGTTGTTTTGAGATTAGTTTATGCACGTCTACCATTTTAGCATGAATGTTAATAGGTTGACGTACTGCTTGACATAGGCAATCGTACACAGATTGGCCTGTGTACAATTTACCCTTAATCCTCATCTTAATCATTTGACCAACCCCAATGTTTTTTGGATTTCATTTTTAAGATAAGGCACGATTTCAGATTGCTTTGTAGGATAGAAAATAGTTATATCTCTACCTGTCATCTTACAAAGACAATCTAAAATTGCTTCTAGTTTCATTATGGTTTTAATTTCTTTCATAATCAAATTATCCATAATAACCCCCTTTCATAGAGTTAACCTTAGTTAATACATAAATACATTTACTTGTCAACTACTTTAGGTTAGAATGGTTGTAATATGACTAGAATGCTTACAGATCAACAAAAACGCTTTATTGAGTACTTTAGCCAAACAGGCAACGCAACTCAAAGCGCAATCAAAGCGGGGTATTCAGAAAAGACTGCTGAACAACAGGGCTACGAACTTAAAAACAAGCTATCTAACGAGATTGATACTGAAACACGTAAGCTACTAGGGTCAGCCGTTCCAATGGCCGTAGACAAACTCAAACAACTTATCGAGGGCGATAAGATTAGCCCAAGTGTAAAACTAGGCGCAATCAACTCATTGCTTGATCGTACTGGATATCAGACAACGCATAAGGTTGAGGATGTAACAGGCAAGAAAACAGACGAAGAACTGCGCCAAGAGTTAAATCATCTCTTATCAACTATCCACGTCATTGGTGGTACAGGTACAGGTGGCGGTGGTACTGGCGGGGGTGGTGGTTCTATAAACTAGCCCTTATTCTGCTTTAGCTACTCGTATAGACACATATAAACATCATGGCTACCATACACATAGGAAGAATGTATATGCATCACAGGGGTGCGTATAGGCCTTGACACGTGGCTGATAGGTGCGTAGGAATGCTTATAGACGCACACACACACGGCTCACAGGCAAGGCCGTGGCGTGGTTGTTGCTGTCTTGTTCTTTACCTAAACAAGCTCTACACACTCTTTACCTCCTACAAAATACACACAGGCGACAGCATACATACAGAAAGACAGGTGCGATTGTGTAAGAAGGATGCGTGTGGAAGGGGGCTACCCCCCAAAACGCCCGTGCGTCTACTCTACAATGGATTAATCCGTGTAGCGGTGGGTAATTTTACATATTAACTTATGTTAACAGGTAGAACATTTGGTAGATACGTGCTATTTATATATTATGGGTGATAAGGCATGGAAAAAAAGAGAACGAAATGTTGCAAAATATTTCAATGGTGAACGTAATGCATTATCTGGTGGTAATAGTAAAATAACTAGGGCAGATGTAATACATCCTAAATTATTTATTGAATGTAAGTTAAGAAAGGTACATAGTGTAGTTAAATTATGGGAGGACACAAATGAATTGGCTAAAAAAGAAGGTAAGACGGCTGTGGTCGCACTTTGTCAAAGCAATAGAAAAGGCAGTTGGCTTGTAATACATAGTAATGATTTGGATAAAATTATAAATGAACGAAGTCTTGCAAAGAGCAGTAGAGATAGCTAAAGAATTAGAACGCCGTAAGGCAACTAATAGGATGGTTGATTATGAACCTTATGTATACCAAAAAAAGTTTCATAATAATAAATCATCACAACGATTGTTGATGGCTGGAAACCGTGTCGGCAAGTCATTTTGTGGGGCTATGGAAATGGCGTACCATGTGTCGGGAAAATACCCAACGTGGTGGGAAGGCAGAAGATTTACTAGACCAATACGTGCTTGGGCTGGGGGAGTTTCTAACGAAACGACTAGGGATGTCTGTCAAAAAGAACTTGTCGGCCAACCAGACGATCCGTCAGCAAAAGGTACAGGTACAATACCATTAAATTTAATACAAGATACTGTAAGAAAAGCGGGTGTACCTAATGCATTGAATAGTGTTGTAGTAAGACACGTTTCTGGTGGTAATTCTAGAATAGGATTTAAGGCATATGAGATGGGTAAAGAAAAATGGATGGGTGAAAGTATAGATGTTATATGGCTAGACGAAGAACCACCACCAAGTATTTACTCACAAGCATTGACTAGAACAGCAGACAAGGGTGGTATTGTATATATGACGTTTACACCAGAAAGCGGTATGACAGAAACAGTAGCACAATTTGTAAATAAATTAAAAGATGGACAAGCATTGTTTACAGCAACGTGGGATGATGCACCCCATATGACAAAAGAAGTTAGAGATCAAATACTACAAGCGTTACCACCACATGAAAGAAAAATGCGTGAGAAAGGTATACCACAATTAGGATCTGGTTTAGTGTTTCCTATAAACGAAGAAGATATAGTTTGTGATCCTATAGATATACCAATACATTGGCCTAGAATATGTGGTTTAGATTTTGGTTGGGATCACCCAACAGCATCAGTATGGACAGCATGGGATAGAGATAGTGATATTGTTTATATTTATGATAGTTATTCGTTACGTCAAGAAACTGTACCAGTACACGCATCAGCAATAAAATCTAGAGGTAAATGGATACCTGTAATATGGCCTATGGATGGTAGACAAGCAGATAAAGGTTCTGGTAAAAATCTTACAGAACAATACAGACAAGAAGGTGTTAATATGACTAGAGAACATTTTAGTAATCCACCAAGTCAAGGACAAAAAGAAGGCACAGGTGGTAACAGCGTAGAAGCTGGTGTTATGGAAATACTAACCCGTATGCAGACAAAGAGATTGAAAATATTTAAAAATCAAGGTAAACTGTTGGAAGAACTACGTATGTATCATAGGAAAGATGGTAAGATTGTTCCAGCTAATGATGACGTAATATCTGCTATGAGATATTGTGTAATGTCATTAAGAAAAGCTAGAATAAAAAATACTGAACCTTTACAGATACGTTCTGATAGTGAGTTTAACATTTTTAAATAGGAAAGGTAAATATGGGCGGATTTGTAAGAGCAATAAGACGAGTTTTTAGCAGACCAAAACCAGTTGTTATTCAACAACCTGCACCTCAACCTGCCGCACCAACTGCACCGCAAACAGCACCAGCAACGCAACCAAAAACTGCAAGTGCTATGGCGGCTAGTCAAGCTGGTTCGTATGGTGGTCAAACAATTATGACAGGCGCAAGTGGTATAGAGGATGAAGCAAACGTGCAAAAAACTGTTTTAGGTGGCGGTACTACCAAAAAGAAAAAGAAAGCATAGTAATGGTAGAAGTCGTTACAAACGACAAATGGCGTTTACCTATAGGTGATTACCTAAAAGAAAAATGTTATATATCTGCTGATATTGGTGATAAATTTTCTTATATTGGATTTATAGAAAATGAAAAAATTTTAGGTGGTTTTCTTTTTACAGACTATGATGGCCATAATGTATATGTTCATTTAGCATTAGAAACACCTAGATTATTTACTAGAAAACATATAAAATATGTTTTTGACTATGGTTTTAACCAGTTAAAATGTGGCCGTATGACGGCAGTATGTAGAAACGGCTATGAACGTAATGAACGCATTTTATCTGGTACAGGATGGACAAAAGAAGGTATAGTAAGAAAAGTTATGAAAATTAAAAATGAATTTGTTGATGCGGCAGTTTATGGAATGCTAAAAGACGAATGCAAATGGATAAGGAAATAATATGGGTAAATATTTTTTAACAGATAGACAAAAAAAAACTTTACAAAAACATAGTAAACATCATTCAGCAAAACACATGGCTAGTATGAAAAAAGATATGAGTGCAGGTAAAACATTTACACAAGCACATAAAAAAGCAATGAAAACTGTAGGTACGTAATATGGGCGGAAAATCACAACCACAAATGCCACCACCAGTAGAACAATCAGTATACGATAGAACAGATAAAGCAGAAGCAGAAGCGGCAAAAGAAAAAGAAAAAATGCTTGGTACAAAAAAGAAAGGTATGTACGGTACAATTCTTACAAGTGGTGAAGGTGTTGAAGATGAAGCAGAAATTGGTCAAACACTTTTAGGCGGCGGTGTAAAAAAAAATAAAAAATAATGGCTAATTACGATTATATAAAAAAAAGAATAGATAGACTTGGCCAAGAAAGAGGCACATGGGAAGTCAACTGGCAAGAAATATTAGATTATGTAATGCCAAGAAAAGCAGACGTAGTTACATTAAGAACACGTGGTGAAAAAAGAACAGAAGTTTTATTTGATAGTACAGCAATAACAGCAAATAATTTATTAGCGGCAAGTCTACAAGGTACACTTACTTCGCCGTCATTACCTTGGTTTAGTATAAAATTAAGAGATGAAGAATTAAACGAAAATCGTGATGTACAGTTATGGTTAGAAGATACAGCACGTAGAATGTATGACACATTTAATGAAACTAATTTTAATACAGAAGTACATGAAATGTATCTTGATTTATGTTCAATAGGTACAGCCGCATTATTTGTAGAAGAAGGTAATAAAGGTTTTGATACAGACGGTATACATTTTAATTGTTTACATATTGCAGAATATTATATTCAAGAAAGTATAAATGGAAAAGTAGATACACTTTATAGAAAATATAAATTAACAGCTAGACAAGCTGTACAAGAATTTGGTTTTGATAATGTTGGCGAAAAAGTACAAACAGCATCAAAAGAAAAACCAGATCATAAATTTAATTTTATACACGCAGTAGAACCAACAGCAGATTACGAAAGAGCAACAGGTAAATCTACAACTAAATTAAAATTTCATTCATGTCATGTATGCGAAGAAGATAAAATGACAGTAAGAACAGGTGGTTATAATGAATTTCCATATTTAGTACCACGTTGGTCAAAAGCAACAGGCGAAATATTTGGTAGATCACCAAGTTTTAATGCGTTACCAGATATAAAAACATTAAACAAAGCTGTAGAAATAGGACTAAAAGCATGGGCAAAAGCTATTGATCCGCCGTTACTTGTACAAGATGATGGTGTTATAGGTAGAGTTAGAATGACACCTGCTGGTATTACAGTTATTAGAAATGATGGTGCTGTAAAACCTTTACAGATAGGAACAAATTGGCAGATTACAGATTTAAAAGAAAACCAATTACGTACTGCAATACGACAAGCATATTATTCAGATCAATTACAATTACAAGAAGGCCCACAAATGACGGCAACAGAAGTACAAGTTAGATACGAATTGATGCAAAGACTTCTTGGCCCAACATTAGGTAGATTTCAAAGTGAGTTTCTTAATCCATTAATAGAACGTACATTTGGTATTATGTATCGTGCAGGTGCATTAATGCAAGAACCAGAAATAATACAAGGTACAAAAATAGATGTAGAATATTTAGGGCCTTTAGCACGTTCACAAAGAATGGAAGAAAGTGTAGCAATAGAAAGATTGTATAGTTTAGCTATGAACATTGCACAAATAGATCCTGCTATTATGGATAATATAAATCATGACGAAGCTGTAAGATTACGTGGTAAATTATTAGGAGTACCTAAAACAGTATTACGTGGTAAAGATGATGTTGACAATATGAGAACAATGAGAGCAGAACAAGCACAAATGGCTCAAATGGCACAACAACAACAAGAAATAGGTAAAGCACAAAAAGATCAAGCACAAGCGGCAAAAATACTTGCAGATCCAAATGTATCTAGTGGATTAGAAGATACAGTAAATGAAATGGGTATGGAAAATATAGCTGATGAATATGGACAAAGATCTTAAAAAAATAAAAACAGATTACAGAATTACTTTTGATACACCAGAAGGTAAAAGAGTGTTAGCTGATTTAACGTCAGCTTACTATCATAGATCATCTTATACAAAAGGTGATGCACATGAAACAGCGTTTCGTGAAGGACAACGAAGCGTAGCAATCAGAATAATTAACTTACTAAAGGAGGATAAAGATGTCTGATGAACAAATGACCACAAACGACAATCCAATACAAGAAAACAATACTGTACTTGGATCGGGAAGTGATAATCAAGATTGGAAATCAACACTACCCGAAGAATTAAAAAATGATGCTACATTGCAAAATTTTAACAATGTAGAAGATCTTGCAAAAACTGTAGTACATCAACAGAAAAGGTTAGGTAATACAATATCTATACCTAAAACTGATGAAGAATATAATGATGTATATACAAAACTTGGTAGACCAGAAGATGCTTCTAAATATACAGTAAATATACCAGAAGATTATCAACCGTTTTTTGAACAAAGAAATCTTGAAGAATTTACTAACGTAGCACATAAGATTGGTTTAAGTGATAAACAAGTAGGTGCATTGTTAGAGTATCAAATGAATACTATAAAACATGAAGAAGAAAATGAACCTGCGGAAATATCAAGGCAAAAAGCAGAAACAGAAGATATACTAAAGCAAGAATGGGGTTACGACTATGAAAAAAAAGTTGCCGCCGCAGATAGAGCATTAGAAGTATATGGTGATGAAGATTTAAAAGATCTTATTACTAATTCTAGTGCTGGTAATAATCCTGCTGTTATAAGATTTTTTGCTAGATTAGGCCAAGAAGTAACAGAAGATATGGCGCAAAATACACAAAATAATAGATTAAGTATTTCGCCATTAGATGCTAAAGATGAAATTGCTAAAATTATGGCAGATAATAACCATCCTTATCATAAAGGTGATGAAACTGCTGTAGAAAAAGTTAGACAATTACATGAAAAAGCATATGGAAATTAATTTAAAAGTGTTGTATAATTGCAACAACTGATTTCGCCCTTTTTGGATAACGAAATGTTAGCCGATATGGCTTAAAAATTAGGTTTCCCGTTAGGACAAAAACCGATTAATTGGAATATAGTGTAACATAATGTGTGTTATGCTCTCTATTCTGTAACTTTTAATGGAGGAACGACTATGTCAGTTCAAATAACAACTGCTTTTGTAGAACAATACAAAAGTAATGTTTTTCATTTGGCGCAACAAAAGGGTTCAAAATTAAGAGATGCGGTTAGAACCGAAAGTGTAACGGGGAAATCACATTTCTTTGAAAGAATTGGATCAACTGCGGCTGTGAAAAGAACGTCTAGACATGCGGATACACCAAGAGTGGATACGCCACATTCTAGACGAAAAGTAACTATGGATGACTATGATTGGGCAGATCTTATTGATGATAGCGATAAAATAAGATTGCTTATTTCACCTCAATCCGAGTATGCAAAAGCTGGTGCATACGCTATGGGCAGAACAATGGATGACGTAATTATTGCGGCGGCTACTGGTAATGCTTTTGGCGGTGTTTCTGGAGGTTCAACTATTGCACTTCCAGCAGGACAAAAAATTGCACATGGATCAACTGGATTAACTATAGCTAAACTAATTACTGCAAAAGAAAAATTAGATGCGGCTAACGTAGATCCAGACGAAGCAAGAACGATTGTATGTTCAGCAAAACAGATTTCTGATTTGTTAGGTACAACTCAAATTACTTCGGCTGATTTCAACAGCGTAAAGGCGTTAGTACAAGGCGATATTGATACATTTATGGGCTTCAAGTTTATCAGAAGTGAAAGACTTGGCACAGATAGTAACGGTAACAGACAAGTACTAGCATTCACTAACACATCTATGGGCTTGGCTCTTGGTAAAGATATTCAAACAAAAATATCTGAACGAGCAGACAAAAACTATAGTACACAAGTATATCTATGTATGACTATCGGTGCTACGAGAGTAGAAGATGAGAAAGTCATTGAGATTGCTTGTACAGAATAAAGTTAAGGAGGACTTATTATGGCTAGTGTAAAAGGAGTAAATTTTACCAAGAGAACAGCAGAACCAGTAGAAAAGGTTATTGCAAGTCAATCTCATGGTAGATTACGAGTACAATATGATAGTTATGAAGCATCTTCTTTAGCTTCTGGTTCTGATATATCTGTTGCAAAATTACCTGCGGGTGCAATCGTGTATGACATTGTTGTACAGTTTGATGCTCTAGGTTCTGCAACGATATCTGTCGGTGATAGTGCTGATGCGGATAGATACATAACTGCAACTTCGGTTTCTTCGGCTGGACAAATGTCTATGTCGCAAGAAGGCGCAATAGATGGTTTTGGTTACGAAAATACTGCTGAAACAGATATACTTTTAACTACTGGTAGTGCGGCTATTAGTGGTACAGTTAAGTGTGCTGTTTTCTACAGTATGGACTAATACTTATAACTAACTTAAAAGGGGCGATATATATTGAATTATTGTCGCCCCTTTGATATATTTATAATATGGCTACAGAAGTATCAATTTGTTCAAATGCATTAAGAAGATTAGGTGATGATCCTATAACTTCATTAACAGATGATAGCGAAAGAGCCAGATTATGTAATTCATTTTATGCAGACACAAGAGATAGTGTATTAAGATCTCACCCTTTTAATTTTTCAATAACAAGAACAACTTTAGCGCAACTTTCAGACAAACCTACGTATGGTTTTAATTTTCAATATGCATTACCAACAAATCCTTTTTGTTTACGTGTGTTAGAAATGGAAGAAAAAGATTACAAATTTAAAGTAGAAAATTTTGGAACACAAGGTAGAGTATTACTTACAGATCAAGGTACTGCTAACATTTTATATATAGCTAGAATTACAGATACAAACTTGTTTGATGCTATGTTTGTAGACGTATTAACTGCTAAATTAGCTGTAGATCTAGCATACCCTGTAACAAGTAGTATGGCAGTACAAAAACAAATGCAGGATTTATTTCAAAAAAAACTTTCTGAAGCACGTAGTATTGATGGACAAGAAGGATTTATGGATGATCTTGTTTCTGATACATTTACGGACTTTAGGAAATAATGGCAAGAGTACACCCTTTTCAAACTAATTTTACTGCTGGTGAATTAACACCAAAATTAGCAGGTCAAGTAGATTTTAAAAAATATAATAATGGTGTTGAGGAAATGCAAAATATGACAGTATTTCCACAAGGCGGCGCAACAAGAAGATATGGTAGTAGATTTGTTGCAGAAGTAAAAGATAGTAGTAAAGATACAAGAATAATACCTTTTGAATTTAACGTAGAACAATCATATATTTTAGAATTAGGCCATCAATATATTAGATTTTATAAAGATAATGGTCAAATTACAAATACACCAAAAAACATAACAAGTATAACACAAGCAAATCCTGCTGTAGTTACAGTATCATCTCACGGCTATACAAATGGTGATGATGTGTGGATTAATAGTGTTGTAGGAATGACACAAGTAAATGGTAGAAGATTTAGAATAGCAAACGTAACAACAAATACTTTTGAATTACAAGGCGTAGATAGTACAAATTATACTGCATACGCTTCTGGTGGTACTGCGGCAGATGTTTTTGAAATAGCATCACCATATACAGAAAGTCAATTATACGAAATAGGATTTACACAATCAGCAGATGTTATGTATTTAGTACATGAAGATGTAGCACCTAGAAAACTATCTAGAACAGGTCATACAAGTTGGACTTTAACAGAAGTAGATTTTAAACGTGGCCCATATTTAGATCAAAACACAACAGGCACAACTATGACACCAAGTGGTACTTCTGGTAGTGTTACTATAACTGCATCTTCTAATACATTTGTATCTACAGACGTAGGAAGATTAATAAAATTTAATGGAGGTCATGCTAAAATTACAAATTTTTCTTCTGCAACACAAGTAACAGCAACTACAACAGATAATTTTAGTGGTACAGGAGGAACAACAGATTGGTCATTAGGTACATTTACAAGCACAAAAGGTTTTCCTAGAGCAGTATCTTTTTTTGAACAAAGATTAGTTTTTGCTGGTACTACATCTTTTCCACAAACTATATTTGCAAGTGAAAGTGGTTTGTATGAAGAATTTGATGTAGGTTCTGGTAACGCCGCAGATGCATTTATTTATACTATAGCCGCTAATAGAGTAAATGTTATTAGATGGTTAGCACCTGCACGTGATCTTATTGTAGGTACAGTTGGTGGTGAATTTAAAGTTGGTAAACCAACAGGTGAACCTTTAAAACCAGATAATGTACAAATAGTACAACAAACTACATATGGTGGTTATACTACACAACCTATACAAATAGGTAACGCAGTATTGTTTGTACAAAGACAACAAAAAAAAGTTAGAGAGTTTGCATACAGATTTGAAAGTGATGCATATTTAGCACCAGATATGACTTTGTTAGCAGAACACATAACAGGCAAAGGTATTGTAGACGTAGATTACGCACAAGAACCAGATAGTATTTATTGGGCTGTTAGAAAAGATGGTACATTATTAGGTTTAACATATCAAAGAGAAGAAGATGTTATTGCATGGCATAGACACATTTTAGGAGGATCTTATAGTCTTACATTTAATGGTGCATCAGATGTTACAGATAGTGTTACAGATAGTAATAATAATGGTTTTGTTACAATAACTAATCATGGTTTATCTACAGGTGATAAAGTTACATATAGTGCAGGTGGAGGTACAAAATTAGGAGGTCTTGTAGATGGTGAAGAATATTTTGTTTTTGTAAAAGATGCTAATAATTTTGAATTTGCAAAAACATACGAACAAGCAATAGATAGAACAATAATACAAATACAAGATGGTGTTGGTGCTAATCATTCTGTAAAAGCACAAGCACAAGTAAAATCAGTATCTACAATATCAGAAGCTAGTGAAAACCAAACTTATGTTGTAGTAAGACGTAGAATAAACGGTAATATTGTACAATACATAGAATATTTAGATGAGTTGTTAAAAGTAGATAGTGGTTTAGCAGGTACAGTAAATGGTTCTAGTAGTAGTATTACAGGTCTAGATCATTTAGAAGGTGAAGAAGTACAAATACTTATAGGTGATGCTGTATTTCCTAATCAAACAGTAACAAATGGTGCTATATCTGTTAGTCTAAATAATGCAACAGGTTTTAAAAGTATTGAAATAGGTCTTGCATATACATCTAAAATTAAGACTATGAGAATTGAAGCAGGTGCAAACGCTGGTACTGCACAAGGAAGAAAAAAAAGGTATAATGAAGTTATGGTAAGATTACATAAAACTATTGGTATTAAAATAAATGGCGATCAATTACCATTTAGAACATCATCTATGCATATGGGCCAGAATGTACCAGAATTTACTGGCGATAAACGTGTAACTAATTTAGGATGGGATAGAGATGGACAAATAGAAATTTTACAAGAACAACCGTTACCAATGACGGTTTTGGGTATAACAGGAACTTTGGTAACAAGTGATTAGAAAGGATATATAATATGGCGTGGTTTGTACCAGCATTGATGGCGGCTTCAACTGCTATGACTATTATGGGGCATAGACAGAATATAAAAAACATGAAAGCCAACGCCGCATGGAAAAGATACGAAAATACATTACAGCTTGAATACGACAAACAAAAATTGTTTAAAAAACAAGCAAAATTATTTAGTGAAAAAAGAGCAAGAGTAGGTGCTAGTGGTATACAATTTACAGGATCACCATTACTTACTGCAAAAGCTGATTTAGAAGAATTTGAAAATGATTTGTTTTTTTTAGAGAAAGGAGTGTTTGTTAAAAATGCGGCCATGAATGCAGAACTTACTGGTATGATAGCTAGTGAAACATATAAAATGGGTTCTACATTGTTAGCGGCTGGTGTTAGTTATGATACTTACAAAACTAACAAGGCGTTAGCTGAAAAAGGTCTATAACAAATGTATAAGATAAAGGTATGGGATGTGGACACGTTAATATTTGAAGGATACAGTAAAAAGATACCAAAAGAAGGACAAAACTTTGAAGCGTGGACAGTTAGTAAAGATGCTAATGGATCTGTTGTAAAAACAGAATACAACCCAGCAAGATATAGGATAACATATGAAGATACCAAGGTATAGTGGAACAGATGTAAATATTAGTAGTGGTAGATCCTTAACTACAGGGGTTGGTAGTAGCCAAGGTCTTGTAGATATAGGTAAAACTGCTCTTAATGCAGTAACACAATACGCAAATGCTAAAAACAACTACGACAGTAAAATGCGTAGATTAGAAATAAATACAAATGTTAATTTATCTACTGCACAATTTGGTGGTAGCAACCAAATGTATGTTGATAGTTTATTAAGTAGAGATGATTATTTAACACCAGATAACTGGTTAAAAGAATACGAAGATAATTTTAAAAAACAAGAACTTAATTACAAAAAACAATTAGATGAGCAAACATTTAAAGAGTTTATGCCTACGTTTTATGAAAACTATTTTACTACTAAATCTACTATTGTTAACAAAATTGCAAATCAAAAAGTTATAAATGCACAAATAGCACTAGATGGTCAAAATGATTTATATAAATCAAATATAGAAAATGCGACAAGTTTAAAACAAATTAAAGGTTTATACGATCAACATAGTAATTTAACATTAAAAAAAGGTGTAACAACAGAATTATATAATAACGAAACTTATCAAACATTAGTAAGTGATACAAAAGATTATACTAATAATAAATATATAATGTTTCAAGTAATGCAAGGCGCAGAAACTATGTCGCCAGATGGTGAAAAAGTTATAGATCATCAACAAATATACAAAAATTTAAGAAACAATGCTTTTGAAATTAAAGATATAGATGGTAACATTTTATCACCAGATGACGATTTACGTAAAGCATTAATAAAAGATTATAAAACAAAACGAGATAATCAAATAGCAGTATTTAAAGATCAAAAAGATAAAAAAGATGATACGACAATGTTAGATTTTACTAATACATTGTTAGGTATGGAAGCAAATAACAAAGAAGATATTAAAAAAGGCGAAACATTTTTAGAAGATTTAAAAAATAGTGATCTTGATGATGATGATAAAAGAATATTAAAATCTGCATATACTACAACAATATCAAATTTAGCTAGTGGTAAAAAATCTTACGATAGTCCACAAGGTTTACAAATGAAAGCATTGCTTACAAACTTTGTTTTATCTGGTGCAATAGATACACATAAAGAAAGAATGATTATACAAGATATGATTAGTAAAGGTTACATAAAACCAGAATACGGAACCAAATTACATAAATTATCTATAGAGTTTACAAAAGACAAAAATGCTTACAAAAAAGATTTAGTCAAAAGTGCTACTAGATTATTGTTAAAAGAAGTAGGAGTTAATACAAAAGGCGATCAAATAGCTAATGTATTAAGTATTACAAATCCAGAAGAAAGAACTTCTGCATTATTAGGTTTAATAGGTTCTGATGCTCTTACACAAGAAGCATATAATGCTGTTAACAATATGAATGAACTTATAGCGCAAGGTGAAAGAAGTGGATTTAGTTATGAAAATATGCTTACAAATCCTAGAAGTCCAAACTACATTTTACAAGATGTTATTGATGTTTATAAATCTAAAATAAATGATGCATCTTTTAAAGATTTAGAAGGTAGAATAATGGGTATGCGTAACACTATGAAAACAACAATGCAAGGTGAAGTAGAAGCATTTAAAACATATTACATAATGCCAAGTGAATATTTTACTGCAAAAGTACCTGCTATGGCTAATATAGAAGTACCACCAAGAAACGAAAACGAAACTATATCTGCTTACATAAACAGGGTTCAAGGTTTAATAAAAGAAAATAATACCTTACCAAGTGTTATAACTGGGGATGCGATTGAAACACTAGACGTAAGTGATTTATTTGTAACAGATGAGTAACAATGAAATTAACTGCAACACAATTACGCCAAGCTGGATTTGACGAAAATACAGTATTACAATTTATAGAAACACAAAGACCAATATTAAAAAAAGCAGGTTTTTCTGATGTACAAATAAATGATGAGTTTGGCATAAAACCTATAAAAACTAATTCTATACTTAATGTTGATATGCAAGACGGTAGTTATGCAGACGAAAGTATGTTAGGCCAAAAAACAAAACTAGAACATAAGGCAGATAATTCTACAACAAAAGATCCAGAACAAGACAAAGTCTATAGTAATAGAAACAAAACAAAACAAACATTTGATATGCTAAAAGAAGCAGATCAACAAAATATTATAAATAGAGTAGATCAAGCATATAAATTATTTAAAGATGATGGTGATGGTCGTGTTGGTTATATTAATCAATGGATGGATGAATTTTATCCTAATGTACCTTACAACGAAAAACAATTTTATACTAATAGAGATCTAACAGTAGCAGAAAATATTGTAAACGATACACAATTAGATACTTCTAGAGTAGATGATGAAATAGCTAGAGATGTTTTATTAGGTAAAGTTGGATATGACAACGAAGCTAATAGATTTTTATTTAATGAAAGTTTGTTAGAAGCAGACAAAGATTTCTTACTAAAAAAATCAAAAGAAGATTTTATAAAAGAACAAGCAGAAAAGAACGTAAAGGTTCTTAATACTATGTTTACTACAGGGCCATATACTAACCAAATGTTAGAATATGTAAAAGATTATTACAAAGTTGATGATTTAGCTCTAGCAAATTTTAATGAAATGTTTAGTTTTTTTGCATCATTAGAAACAGACAATAGAAATATTTTTTCTAGAAACGGTAGTGCTTCTGGTTTATGGCAAATACACAAAGGTAACGGTTCGCATCATACTGCATTAAATAGATTTACTACATTAATGAAACGTGTAGATCCAGATTTTCAAATACCACAAGAAATAGAAGATGCATACGACAACGGTGATTTTACTGCTTTGTCTTTTGATATGCAAAGAGCAATCGCAATGGCTAATATATTACAAATACCAGCAAGTGAAAGATTAAATAGAGCAGGTAGTGATGATCTTATAAAAGCGGCTATGCAGGGTGATGTAGATGCAATGAAAGAACTATACAGAAAGTATCACCATGCATCATATGAAAAAACAATAGTAGCTGGTGAACCTAAATATAATTTAAGAGAGTTACCTGCATTAGATGCACGTATAGATAATTATTTTAATAGTTGGGGGCAGATATACGAATACGAAACACCACAAATGGCATTTTTTGGTAGTGATAGTACAATAGCAAAACAACTAGAAAAGTTTGGTCTTGGTCAAAAATTTGTACAAGCGTTTGGTGGTAAAGGTAGATACAATGTATTTAGTAATGGATACTCATTATCTGTCAATGGCCTTATAGATAGATATAATCAACTTGTTACAGAAGATAATGTATCGCCACAAGAAGCGTTACAAAGAGTATTTATGTACCAAGAACAATCTTTTAGTAAAGAAATAATATCTAGTGCAGTTACGTTAGTAAATGATTTACCTTGGATGGGTGCAGGTTGTTTTGCGGCAGGTGGAACTGTAGTTGCAGGAACACTAGGCGCAGGTATACCAGCCGCCCCTGTAGTATGTGGTGCAGGTGGTTTTGCTTTACCAGAAGTAATGAGAGATGTTTATATGAGAGCCATAGAAAGCGGTGAAGCACATGACATAAAAGAATTTTTATCATTATGGATGGATCAAAAAACATTAATGACAGCTATAAAATCTGGAACAATAGGTGCTGTAACATTTGGTGCTGGTGCAAAAGTAAAACAAGTAACAGGTAGTACAACTGCTAGATTAGGTACAGAAGTTGTAGCAATGACAGGTTTAGGTGCGGCTTTAGAAGGTCATGTGCCTACAGCTAGAGATTTTGCACACGCCGCAGTATTAATATTTGGTGTACATGGATCTATACAAGGTTTGAAAACAATGCATAATTTATACAGACGTTATTCTGTACATCCTAGAGATGTTGTTGCTTTAGCAGAAAAAGATGCACATTACAGAAAACAAATAATGAGTAATCAAATACCAGACATATATGTTAATGGTTCTAAATCAGTTATACAAGGATTAGAAAAAACACAAAACATTAAATTATTACCAGAACCTAAATTTAAAAACAACGAAGTAGTTAATATAAATATTAATGGTACAGAACAAGCAAAAGTAATTAGTAAAGAAGTTATTGGTAATGAAAATGCATTAGTTGTACAAAAAGCTAATGGTGAAAAATTAATAGTATTGGAAAGCGAAGTAAGAAAAACAGATCCTTTGCCTATAGAAGCAAAAATAGAAGGTGATAAAATTACTATAGCAAACAAAGCAGATAGAACATTTAAAGATAGACAAACAAACAAAGAATTTAACGAAGATATATTTGAACTTACAAAAGATAAAGATAATGCATTTGTTGTAGATAGTAGAGGAACATATAAATCTACACCATTACAAGCATTAACAGAAACAAGTACAAGAGAACGTATAACTACAGTAGACGGAAGTGCATCTACAAATAAAGTTATATTAATTAAAAATAAATTCTATCCTAAAATGGCAGAAAGAATGTCAAAATTTAAAGAGATAGAAGGTCTTGGTAAATTTGAAACATTTAAAGATATTAAAAAACGTGTGTTTAAAGGTCTTACAAACAAGCATAAAAAAGTAAGTATTGTATTTGGTGTAGATGGTGGCGGATCTTCTGGTTTAAAAGTAGATACAATGGTTGGTCGTATTAGAGGTGAGTTAGTATCTTTTAATAGAAAAGCATACAACGAACTAATTAAATTTACAGAAAATGGTAAACAGAAAAAAGCAATATTATTAGGTAACAGCGCAACAGAACCGTTAGTATTTGTACATCCAGAAACTAAAAATATTATTGCCTTATTAATGCCTAAAAAAATAAACGGCACATTAGAGGCACAAGCTAATTCATATTTTAAAAATCATAAAATTAAAGAAGATATGGATGGTATGCATTTTGATAGAGTACCTAATAGTAAAAGCGGTGATAACTGGGGTATACCAAACGAACCTTATATGGATACAAAACCTAACTTTGGCGAAAATGGGGCAAAATGGAAAGAATTATATAATTCTGAAAGAGGTATAGATCTTATTGATCTTGTAGAAATGTACAAAGTATTTTTAGAAAAATCACCAGAAATAAATAGGTTAGATCCTAGATTAAATGGTTACTTTCAATTTAAAGGTAAAAAAGCACCACGTATTGTTATAAATGAAGCGTTACAAAAAAATCCAGAACAATTTACTATGACTATGGCGCACGAACTAGGCCATCTTATAGATTTTTTACCTAACAAAACTTTAAAAAGAGGTAACATATTAGGTTCTATAGCTACATTAAAAGGTTATATGAACAAATGGATAGCTGGTAAGAATGACGGCGCAAAACCTTTAGATCCAAAAGAGATAGCTAAAATGAAAGCAGAAGCAGAAAAGATAGCTAAATCTAGAGAAAAAGAAACTAACAAAGAAATAGAACAAGAACTTAAAATAACACCAGAAACAGTATTAGAAATATTTAGAGATCCTAATGCAAGAGCAAAAATAGATCCAGAATTTTATGAAGCATTTATAAAATTAGATAGCGCATTAAAAAAAGAAGTAGTTAAAGATGCTTTAAAAGGCATGATGAGCCATCACATAAAAGCATTAGCAGACAAAGTAAATGGTAGAAAAGTAGATCCAAAACTTACAGAAGAAGCAAACAAAATATTTAAACAAATGTTTGAAAAAGAAATAAAAGAAAGAGGTTTAGTCAATGTAGAAATGATTACAAAAGAACTAAAAAATCTTTCTGCTAAATGGAAACCTTTTAATAGAGCCGCAGATCCTAAATACACAAAATATAGAGATGGCCCTAGAGAACTTATGGCAGATTTTATGATGGCATGGTTACTAAAGCCACAATGGGTAAAACACAATGCACCTAAAACATTTGAAATGTGGCATTATTATTTAGATGCAAAACCAGAAGTTATGAAGATATGGCACAGAATACAAGATGATCTTATATCTGGGCCAGATGTTAGATTAGGTAAACCTATTAAAGCTTTAAAACAAATGTTTAGAGATGTAGATGCTAAAATGTTAGAAAAAATGGAAAGCGAATACAAAGGTAGTATAATAGATGTAATACATTATGAAATGGTTGACCATTTTTCTTTTTTAACAGGTAGACTTACAGGTGTTACAGGTGAAACTAGATGGCATTCACCACAAGCTAAAAATTTAGAGTGGGCAATAGATAATTTTAGATACAGACACGCCGCATTAAAAGTTTATAGAGATACAGTAGAAAGAGAAGTATTAAAACCTGCAAAAGATCTTGGACTTGATGTACATGACATAAGTGTAATGATGTTTTTACGTAATCTTACAGAAAGTGGACAAAGAAAAAATATGATTTCTTCACTTGGTATAAATAAAATTCCAAAAGAATTACAATCTAAATTAGGTGATAGATCAGTTGAAAATTTATATGAATATTTTGCAAAAGAAAAACCAGATTTAATAAGACTTACAGATGCTTTTTACAGAATTAGACAAGAACATATTATTCCAGAAATAAAAGAAAGCAGAATGTTTGACGAAACAGTAATTAAAAATATGGAACAAAATTATCAATACGGTACTTTTAACGTAGCAGAACATTTATTAAAACGTATGGAAAAATATGGTTCTAACGCTACAGCAACATTAGCTATGAAAAAATCAAGAGGTTATGCAGGTGATATACAAAATCTTTTAGGTGCAACAATGGAAAAAGATATGTTGTTATTAGTAGAAGCTAAAAGACATAGAACAATGAAACTTACTGTTGATTGGTTAATACAAAATAAATCTTGGTTAGAACAATATAATAGAAGTTTTACTGGTCAAGGTATGAAATTAAGAGATATAGCAACAGAAGGTTTAGAAAGAATAATAATGAAACCTAAACGTATTAGTGCTACTAAATTAGAAGCACCACCAAAAGGCATGAAACCTTTTCATTATATGGTAAATGGTGAACTAAAAACATATTATGTAAATAAATTTATTGCAGATGCTTTTAGTGCAAATCCATTATTAACATTTTATTCTATGCGACAAGTAACATTAAGTGGTGATATATTTAGAAAATTATTTACAGAATACAATCCAGCGTTTTGGCCTGTTAATAGTATTAGAGATGTTAATAGAAGTATTAAATTATTACCAAATGCTAGATATTTTGACATAGCTGGTGGTGGTAAAAATAGTTACGTTAAATTTTTATTTAAGGCAATAAAACCTGCATACAAATCTATATTTAAGGATGGAACTGAACTTACAAGATGGATGGAAAAAGAAGGTTTTTTAATATCAATGGTAGAAGGGTATAGAGGTCAAGCTGGTAGTAAAGCTATTAGACGTGGCGTTGATAACGATACTTTTATGATAGAAAAATTATTAGATAAAGAAGTTAAACAAAATGGAAATCTAAATAAATTATACGACAAAACTTTTGGTCAATTATTTAACAAACTAGGTAATTTTGCACGTATGTTTGAAAGAGTGCCAAAAATAGCTGGTACTATGTTTTTAAAAGATCAAATAAAACGTGGTAAATTAAAAATGGATGATAAAGAACTTATGATACGTGTACAAAGTGAAGTAGGATCACCTAACTTTTTACGTCAAGGTAAAATGCATACAATAACAAATAATTTATTTTTATATTCTAATGCGGCAAAAGAAGGTTGGAGGGCTGATTACAATAGATTTAGAGAAGCACCTGCAAGTGTAGGTACAAAATTTATAGCATATAACGTAACACCTAAATTATTACAAAAAGCATTCACTTTAGGATTGTTTGGTACTAGTATTGGTTATCTATATAAGTACGGAGTATCAGAATGGGATCAAATAAATTATATTCCTATAGTATTAGGAACAACACCAGATGGTAGAGCAGTATATTTTAGAATACCACAAGATGAAACAAGTAGATTAATAAATGGTTTGTTTTTTAAAGCTATGGATTTACCATTTAAAGATAGCGCAGGTGAAGTATTATCTACACCAGCAGATATGATAGCATATTTAGGTAAAGGTGGAACGCCAGATCTTAACCCAATTTTTGAATTATTATCTAATTTAATGACTTGGATGACAGGTATGACGCCATTTGATGATTGGCGTGGTACTACAGCTATAGATGAAGATGTTGACAAAGCTGGTGGTATACAAAGACATATAGATATACTTAAATGGTTTTTTAATACATATTCTGGTACAGGATTTCATAAATTTAAAAGTAATGATTATGATGAAATGACTACAGAATTAGAAAAAATATTAGACTTTCCAATAATAGGACAACCAATAAGTAGATTTTTAAAAATAGGCGATCACCCAGCTACAGGGTTTATAAAAGATGGCCCAGATGGTCTTGATGCATATGACAAGGCAGATGCTAATATGACTATAGATGTTAAAAACGGTATATTAAAATTATTCCAAGGTAAAACATTAAATGAAAAAGAAATAGAAGCATTGAAAACAAGACAATCATGGCTTACTAATACATTAACTACTGATTTGCTTTCAAAAAAAGCAGGTGCAAATGAAGTAATTAGAGATATAATAAGTGAAAAAGATGGTAATAGACGTGCAATAATGATAGATAAATTAATTGAGTATTTAACAGAAACAGACAATTATCCTATAGAAAGTAAGAAAGAATAGTGGTAAAATAAACTATGACCATATCTACGACTAATATTAAAAACAGTTATGCTGGTAACAGTAATACATCTGTATTTCAGTATACATTTAAAATATTAGCTAATACAGAATTACAAGTAATTATTAGAGCATCTTCTGGTACAGAAACAGTAAAGATTTTAACAACACATTATACAGTTAGTGGGGTTGGTAATGCTTCTGGTGGTAATGTAACATTTACTTCTGGTAACATACCTGCAACTGGTGAAACTGTTGTTATACGTAGAGTTACAGCACAAACACAAAATTTAGATTTAGTAGAAAACGATCCTTTTAGTGCAGAAACAGTAGAAAGTGCATTTGATAAATTAACATCTATAAATCAAGAATTACAAGAACAACTAGATAGATCTATTAAAGTATCTAGAACAGCAACAATTACAACACCAGAAATAACAGATGATGCAACATCAAGAGCAGGTAAATTACTAGGTTTTGATGCTACTGGAAATGTTTTAGATGCTACTATTGATGGTACAGGTATTGCAACTAGCGCAACTAGTGCGGCTAACAGCGCAACAGCATCAGCAAACAGCGCAACTGCGGCGGCTAATAGTGCAACAGCCGCAGAAAATGCAAAGATTGCGGCAGAAGCGGCGTTAGATACTTTTGATGATGATTTTTTAGGTGCTAAATCTAGTGATCCAACATTAGATAATGATGGTAATGCCTTAACAGACGGCGCATTGTATTTTGATACTACAAACAATGTAATGAAAGTTTATGATCTTGGTAATACAGTATGGAAACAACTTACACCAACATCCTCTCAACAAACAAACATAGATGCGGCAGTTGCAAATGCAACTAATATTAATGCTGTAGGTGGGGCAATAGGAAATGTAAATACAGTTGCAGGTGATATTGCTAATGTTAACACACTTGCAGGTATTTCTGGATTAGGCACACTAGCAGGTTCAGCATCATCTGTAATTAATGCTGGTAATAATTTAACTAGCATAAACAGTTTTGCTAACACGTATTTAGGGCCAAGTAGTTCTGCACCTACACAAGATCCAGACGGTAGTGCATTAGATACGGGTGATTTATATTTTGATACTACAAGCAATCAATTAAAAGTATATGGTTCTTCTGGTTGGCAATCAGCAGGTTCTACAGTTAATGGCACATCAAACAGGTTTACATTTAATGTTACAGGTACACCTACAACATTAACAGGTAATGATGCTAACGGTAATACTTTAGCATATGATGCAGGATTTATTGACGTTTATATAAATGGTGTTAAACAAGTAAATGGAACAGACGTTACAGTATCATCTGGAACAAGTATAGTTTTTGCATCTGCATTAACAAACGGTGATGTAGTAGATGCAATAGCGTTTGGTACTTTTCAATTAGCAAATATATCAATTAAAGATTTAACAGATACACCTTCTGGTTTTGGCACAGCAGGACAGGCATTAGTTATGAATAGTTCTGCTAATGCACTAGAATTTGCAAACGCTTCTAGCGCAGAAGTATATGGATTTAATTTATCTTTTGTAGCTTCAATTGTAAATTATACAGTAAGTGTACAAAATGTAGGAGGTGCTAACAAATATTTTATTATGGGTGAACAACAACCAACTTTAGAATTAATAGAAGGTAATACTTATGTATTTTCATATCCTTCAGCACATCCTTTTGCATTAAGTACTACAGCAGACGGTTCTCATGGTGGGGGAAGTGAGTATACAACTGGCGTAACAAGAGATAGTTCAGCTAATACATTAACTTATGTAGTGCCTACTGGTGCGCCTCAACTATATTACTATTGTACAAACCATAGCGGTATGGGTGGTACAGCTAATACACCAGTACCATTTAACAATAATGTACAGGTTACAACAACAAATCAAGGTCAAGACAATATAAGTGCCGCTACTTATGCTGGTTTTGATGACGTTATATTTGCGGCAAGTGGCTTTACTTTTAGCTTATCTAATGGTGAATTAATTGCTACAATATAATTGAAAATATGATAAAATAAATATATAAGGATAACATATGGCAACAATAAATTTAGGATCACTTTCCTTTAATCATAAAGGCGATTATGCTTCTGGCACGGCATACGTTAAAAATGACGTAGTTTACTATGCAACAAACGGTAATGCATATATAGCAAAAACTTCAACTACAGGTAATGCACCTACAAGTACAGCACAT